>ERZ809224.163-NODE-163-length-71155-cov-15.364233_pt1 | contig 71155 bp, 67 predicted proteins | sample MGYA00520513_ERZ809224 | MGnify/ENA primary metagenome ERZ809224 (study PRJEB31576, sample SAMEA3212658) | Homo sapiens | biome: human-gut; feature: human gut; material: fecal | place: Sweden | collected 2012 ... | reverse complement strand
ACTGCGGAGCTCTTGTTGAACCCTGTCTTGCATGACCGGTTCCTTTCTGTCTCCACGGTTTCTTTCCTCCGCCGCTGACCTCAGAACGAGTTTTTGCGCTCTGCGTTCCCTGGCGTTTTGCAGCAAGATGATTTACAACAGCCATGTGTAAAAGATGCTCGTTAATTTCAACACCAAACACAGCATCGCTTAATTCCATCTCGCCAATCTGATTGCCTTCGATATTATAAACAGATACGTTTGCCATCTGTATGTCCTCCTTCCTCAAAGCTCATTAGGCTTTGGTTGATTCCTTAATCATTACTAAAGATTTCTTAGGTCCCGGTACCGCACCTTTAACTAAGATTAAGTTCTGTTCAGCATCAACTCTGACAACTTCAAGGTTCTGAACAGTGATTCTTACTGCACCCATATGTCCTGCCATTTTCTTTCCTTTGAAAACGCGGCCCGGTGTTGTTGCGGAACCGTTGGAACCTGCATGTCTGTGGTATTTGGAACCATGAGTCATAGGTCCTCTGGACTGTCCGTGTCTCTTGATTGCGCCCTGGAAGCCTTTACCTTTGGACTTTGCAGTAGCATCTACTTTATCTCCGGCAGCAAAAACATCTGCCTTGATTTCCTGACCTACAGCATAGCTTTCAGCATCTTCTAATCTGAATTCCCGAACAAATCTCTTTGGAGCAACACCTGCTTTTGCAAAGTGACCTTTCATCGGTTTGTTCACTAATTTTTCTCTGATATCGCCGAATCCAACCTGAACTGCAGCGTATCCATCATTCTCTACAGTCTTAACCTGTGTTACCACACATGGGCCAGCCTGAAGAACTGTCACCGGAGTTAAAACTCCATCTTCGTTGAAAATCTGAGTCATTCCAACTTTGGTTGTTAAAATCGCTTTCTTCATATTTACCTCCTGTTTCATCTACAGCGGATTACACTGTATGTGCAATCATCCTAGATATATTGATTCGGTAATCTTGCCGAAGGGCAATCTATATACTTCCTCAACACTAAGGATAATTTCCATCATTAATTATTTTGTTTTCATCTTGATGTCGATGTACACACCAGCAGGCATTTCCAGTCTGGACAATGCGTCTACAGTTTTCTGTGTTGGTGTGATGATATCAATCAGTCTCTTGTGCGTTCTTTGCTCAAACTGTTCCCTGGAATCTTTATATTTATGAACAGCTCTAAGAATAGTAACTACTTCTTTCTTTGTTGGCAGCGGCACTGGCCCGCTCACCTTAGATCCCGTTTTCTTTACAGTTTCGATAATTTTTCCGGCACTCTGATCGATTAATTTGTGGTCATACGCTTTTAACGTAATTCTCATAACTTGACTTGCCATAAAAAAAGTCGCCTCCTTTTCGCACTTTTACATTCAGTACGACAAGCGGTGACTGTACATCTTCCCGTGTGTGTCCTCTTCTTTCTGCTCACACGTCATCTCTGTTCCTCACAGATGGTTCTACATTGTACAGTGACTTGTCGCCAGTTTCATAACTTGACATTCGCTCCACGGAACACCTGCATGGCCTGCAGCAACCTCACGCTTCATAGCTATCAATGTCACAACATTCGTTATTATACATGATTTACCAACAATATGCAAGGTTTTTTTTGTATTTTTACAAAAACACCAGAGACTGAACTTTTTAATATCCGAAGTTCTGTCTCTGGTGAAATTTTACTGCAAATTTTTTATGATTTCAATCCATTAATCTTCAATATGTACAATATCTTTTGCCAATTGTTTTTTGCCCGGCATATTGCTCTGTCTGGAAATCATAATTCTCTGTGCCTGCGGACTTCCTGCACCATGGAGGGACTCTGTCAGATAACCAACGGCTGCTGTACCCAAAGTCAGATTTTCAATCAGACGCATAATCTTGAAACGGTTTTCAACGGATGTTGTTGCCGTACCCGCAAAATATTTTTTAATGTATGCTCCGGCTACCGGATGGTTGATGTCTTTTTCAGACGGCAGAGTTACCATCAAGCCGCCGGCGATATCCTGTGCCAGACGGGCAATTTCATATGGGAAACGTGTAACATTCTGCTTGCATACATTCGCCAGCATCAAATCGATGAGGTAGTTGCCGGAAGCGGTTTCTGTACCTTCTGCGGAACAGGCGATACCACAGCAATATAAGGTTTCATTCAAATGGGTCATTTCAATCAGTTTATCTTTAACGTGAGAAGCCTTTTCAGCGCCGTTATATTCGGCAGCCAATGCGGAAGCTCCAATCAGGACATCGCCCACGCCTACTTTACATCCGCCGTAACTCTGTCTGTGATATCCGGCGAAGCGCTCAACAAGCATACCCGCAAATTCTGTTTCACCATTTAAGAAAATACGGTCATTCGGAACAAATACATTGTCAAATACAGTCAGAGCTTCCATTCCGCCGTAAACATCATTACCTACATCCAATGCAGTATTTTCTGTTTTTCTTGTATCGCAGCTCTGACGTCCGACAACCATAATAAGTCCTTCGGAATCCAATGGTACTGCAAAGGAAACCGCATAGTCTTTATCATCCGGCCCCATAGCAATTGTCGGCATTACAAGCACTTCATGGGAATTAACAATACCTGTCTGATGCGCTTTTGCTCCGCGGACAACAATGCCGTCCGGGCGGCGTTCAACCACATGAAGGAATAAATCCGGGTCAGCCTGTTTGGAAGGTGCAAGGCTGCGGTCACCTTTTGTATCTGTCATTGCACCATCGACAACAAGGTCATTTTCCTGAACATATGCTGCAAATTTTCTGAAATTCTCATGATAATGGGTGCCGCATTTCTGGTCTACCTCATAAGTTGTGCTGTAAACGGCATTGAAAGCGTCCATACCAACACAACGCTGGAAGCAGGCTGCGGTCTTCTGTCCAAGCAGACGCTGCATTTTTACTTTCTTTACCAAATCTCCGGCATTCTGATGGATATGGGTAAAACGATTGATCTTTTCTCCGGTAAGGTTTGATGTTGCTGTCATCAAATCTTCATATTCCGGCATGTGAGCCAAATCATAAGTTGCTTTGATGGAATTGATGGACGGCTGAAGAATCGGATTGCCAACGGCAGTCTGAATTTCCTCACCAAAAAGGAAAATCCGCATCTTCATCTTTTTTAAACTTTCTTCATACTCTTTACCTGTCATTAAAGCCATAATTACCTCTCCTTTTTTATTTTAGCTTTTTCTTTTTTTGTTATCAATTTAACTATCAGCAAATTTCATGCCAACATAATATCAACCCGTAAAGCCAGTAAAATAAGGACCCATAAGCCTAAAATCCTGTTTTTTTGTCACATCCTCCGTTTTCTATTCTCAATAATGAGATTTTTGCCCCGTTCTTATTTCTCATTTTTGAGATTTTTCTTATATATGAGAATTTCACTTTCTAAGTTCCTCCTCTTCCGACATATATTTTTGTTCAAGATATCTTTTTCTCCTGGAAAGAGTCTTTATATTCACCCCAAGTTTTGACGCTGTTTTCTCCAGCGTCTTATATTGCTCATAATATTCCTTGATATATCTCAGCTCTATTCTTTCCAATGTCTCTTTCAGATTCACCGCTCCAATTTCATGCTTTTCAACGGTGAAACGAGATTCCTCTTTTTTGATATCCGCCACAGATATAATATCCTCGTCGCTCAATATAACCATTTTTTCTATCGTATTTTTGAGTTCCCGGACATTGCCCGGCCAGTCATAATCTTCAAGCATTTTATAGGAATAGGCGCTCAGCCTTTTATTGGTTTTAAACTTATCGTTGAACCGCTTTAAAAAAAGATTCGCCAGCGGAATAATATCTTGTCTTCGCTCCCTCAACGGCGGAATCTCGATATTCACAACATTCAAGCGATAATACAAATCCGCCCTGAATTCATTTTGCTCCACCATTTCTTTCAAATCTCTGTTTGTCGCAGCAATTACCCGCACATCTACTTTTTTGGGTTTTCCCGCGCCAACCCGTATGATTTCTTTCTCCTGAAGGGTCCGCAAAAGCTTCATCTGAACATTAAAAGGCAGCTCGCCAATCTCATCCAAAAATAATGTTCCGCCATCGGCAATTTCGAAATATCCTGGTTTTCCCTTCGGCAGACCGCCGGTAAAAGCGCCTCCCACATATCCAAACAATTCCGTTTCTATCAAATCCTTTGAGATAGCGCCGCAATTCAGGCAGAGCAGAATCTTATCCTTCCGCAGACTGTTCTGATGAATAAAGTTCGCCAGCATTTCTTTGCCTGTGCCGGTTTCCCCCTGAATCAACACGGTCGTATCCTTATCAGCCACTTTCGATGCCTTATAAATCGTCTCATACATCCGCGGGTCATTTACCAGAAGCTGAGACTGGTTGATATTCTGCTGCGCAATGGCCTTAATTCGCTCTTCATACTCCAAAACCTGCTCATTTTTCTGAGTTAATTCCCTGCGCAAATCTTCAATCATCTGGAAATCTCTTGTATTACTCACAATCATGGCAATATTGCCGTCCGCATCAAAAACCGGCGTACTGCTGATATAAGCTTTTCTCCCGGTTCTATAAAATGTCTGCTCAATCGTCATCGGCTTCCCCGATTGCATAGTAATTAACGAGGCTGAATAAGAAATCAATTTTCCCTCCAGTTCCCTCACATTGTCGCCAAGAATTTCTTCCCCTTTAATGCCTGACATTTCCTCATAGGCTTTATTCACCATCAGAATCCGCCCTTCGCCGTCAGTGATAAAAAAGCCATCCTGGGAATCTTCAAAAATGGCACTTAACTTCTCATAAATCTCCCGGGTATAGGCCAATTCCTCCGCAACAGCATCGATACCCTCGGATATAAGCTGCTCCAAATTCAACGCTTTATTATACCTGCTAAAATCTAATAAATTATCCATCGGATTCATCCCCCTGCCTCAATATCCCTCTTTTATAATTATAATTCATTTTTCATGAATTCCAAAGACATATTTAAAATAACCTGTAAATTCCTGTCGAACTCTTTTTCATTTATTTATTCCATAGAATATTGCTATCCATCTTTGCATATGATATAATGTCGTCAGACAAACGAAATAATCGTGCCATGTTTGCACAAAGTGAAAACCCCGGAGGTGGTGTCTCCGGGGTTTTCTTTCGGCTAATTGTCATCGTCCTCGCCGTCTAGCCATTTGATGATATAATGACATATTATACCACCTGCGACGGTCGCCAAAATCGAAATAATCGTTTCGACCATGTCTGCACCTCCCTTCCGTTGCCGGATTCGGGGATGACAACACTGTCAGTATAGCACGACTACAGAAAAAAACCTGTCGATTCCTGTCGGCCGTTTTAAAAACTTTAATATTACCAGCAAGAGGCGGGATAGACAAAACAAAATCCCTCATGTATTATATAATAAGTAGAAAAAGCACGAAGAGGTGTCATTATGTTTATTGCCAATCATTGGAAAGATTATGAAGTTATTGATACATCCGGCGGCGAAAAGCTGGAACGTTGGGGCAAATATCTGCTTGTCCGTCCAGACCCGCAGGTTATATGGAACACGCCAAAAACTCACAGAGGCTGGAAGAAAATGAACGGCCACTATCACCGCAGTAATAAAGGCGGCGGCCAGTGGGAATTTTTTGACCTGCCGGAACAGTGGGCTATCCACTATGGCAGTCTTACTTTTCATTTGAAGCCATTTAGTTTCAAGCACACCGGGCTTTTCCCGGAACAGGCCGCAAACTGGGACTGGTTCAGCAAACTGATTCGAGATGCTCACCGCCCAATTAAGGTATTAAATCTTTTTGCCTATACGGGTGGCGCTACCTGTGCCGCCGCAGCCGCCGGCGCCAGCGTTACCCATGTGGATGCCTCGAAAGGAATGGTCACCTGGGCTAAAGAAAATGCCCGTTCAAGCGGTTTGGCTGATGCACCCATTCGCTGGATTGTTGATGACTGTGTAAAATTTGTCGAGAGGGAAATACGACGCGGAAACAGTTACGATGCTATCATTATGGACCCGCCATCCTATGGCCGCGGTCCAAAAGGCGAAATATGGAAAATTGAAACCAATATTTATTCATTTATCCAATTATGCACAAAACTTCTCAGCGAACAACCGCTGTTTTATCTTGTGAATTCCTATACGACTGGTTTACAGCCGGCAGTGCTGACCTATATGCTGTCCGCAGAATTAGTTCCAAAATTCGGCGGCCGCGTTATCTCCGATGAAGTCGGATTGCCTGTATCCGGCAACGGACTGGTTCTTCCATGCGGCGCTTCCGGCCGCTGGAGCCGGGAATAGACCCGTATAAAACAATAGACCCATATAAAATAAAAATCAAAAACGCCCGAAAGCCAACTCTGGCCTAAAGGCGTTTTTATATTATGCCACAAAAATTTTGCACTGAAATTAAATGGTTTCTTCTAAAATATCCCAGATTTGCCACAAATCCTCAATTTCGTAATCCACTGAAATATTTTCCGTATTGACCTCGCCTTTTGCCCGATACCAGCAACAGGCAATTCCGGCATTCACACCGCCCTTCATATCGCTGGTCAGAGAATCACCGATAATCAATACACGGGCCAACTCCGACTTCGATGGTTCCTTACTTCCGAATACCCGCTCAAAACAGGCTTCAAAAAATTCCTTTTTAGGCTTTGGAACACCAAGCTCATCCGATATAAAGCTGCCGTCCATAATTTTGTCAAAACCGGATTCTTTCAGCTTTGTCTTTTGAACATCAATCCAGCCATTCGTAACCACGTACTGCCGCAGCCCTTTCTCTTTCAGCTTCCTGCACAATTCAAGGGAATTATCCTGTATAAACCAGGCATGACTGAGATGTCCCTCATAACTCATCAAAAAAGTTTTAGGGTCAGCCTTTATCTTCTTTTTCCCCAGGAACTCCACAAAACGGCCAAGAAGCACTTCTTCTTTTGTCAGCTCCCCCGTTTCCAAACGCTTCCAATAAGAAATATTAATTTGGGAATACTCAGATATAAGTTCTTCTGTCGGAACCACGCCAACCTCCCTGAGACTCTGGCTCAGCGCTTTGGCTTCCGCCCGCTTAAAATCCATCAGTGTTCCATCAATATCCCAAAGTAAAATATCGTATTTCATAAAAGCATCTCCGCAAAAATCATTCTATATTATAAAATCGTATCCACTGTATACATCGGCTCAAAATCTTCCGTATCGCTGCACAAAAATCCGCCTTTGGCTTCCATGATTTCTTTAATAACCGTCCGGGCCTTCACCGAATCTCCCTCTTCATAGCTGACCACATAGATGGACTGGACTTTCCTCTCCTCAATGAATTCTAAATCCAAAGGGTCGACAAAACACTCCCGCCCATCCTGAAAAATAAGCGAATCGCTGTCCAGAACCACTTCCATCAAATTTAATTCCGGCCATATATCCACTTGCTCCGCATCCACGGATTTTACCAATGACATCAACTCCCTGGCATCCGTCTTTTCCGGCGTCATATAATAAAATTCAAGAATTTTCTTTTTCCGTTTTTGAGCTTCCACAATCGTACTTTTCTTTATCTTTTTCATTTTCATTCTTCTGTCTCCCATCCGGCATCCCGCATAATCTGCACAGCACTTCGCATAATCCGCGCTGTAATTCCCCAGATAACCCGGTTTTCATATTCATAAAATGCAACCGGATACTTTCCGGTATTCCAGCGATATTTATACCCATCCTGAACCTTGTCCCACGGAAAATTATGCGGCGGTTCCGTATACACATTATTATAGTAGATTCTCGGTTCATTTTCCATAAAAAACCGCAAAGGCACTGTAAATACTTCCAGCACTTCATCCCGGCTGAAAGTCCCCTGATATCCTCTCAGCGTCCCCAGATAAGGATAAATAATCATGTTAAAAGGCGATATAAAAATATCCATCGGCGCTTCAAGCCGAATCTGTTCCGGCGAAAGCAATAATTCCTCACAAATTTCCCGGCGGGCGGCCGCTTCCGCCGCTTCATCCCTATTACAGCCGCCTCCCGGAAAACATATCTCCCCGGGCTGGTGTTTCAGGCCAATTGCCCGCACTTCAAAAAGCACCTCGTATCCACTCTCCGTTTTAATCAGCGGTATTACCACCGCTGAGCGCCGATAACTTCCCATATCAATCAACGACGGCTTGCGCCCCCGCAGTTCCTCAAACATTCTATCGCTCCATTCCATCTCATCATTTTATATCCATTTTATATTTTACACTACCCCCTTTCATTTGAAAAGGGGAGCCTTGCACATATTAGAAAAGCTGCTTACACAGTATTCCCAGTATATGTCACAAAGCCCCCATTTATTTATGGTATGAGTTTAACATAACAGTCATCGGTCACATTTGTCCAATCAAAGAATTTCAAATATGCTTCATCCTGCCGCTCTTTCATGAAAATGACTCCCAAATGAACTGTTCGGGTTTCTCCTGTTTCAAAATCCGAAGCAAATATATGCTTACCGTTTGCGACATCGTCATAATCCGACCCGTCATAATAAACACACTCACTGCTCACGCCACTCAAGAACTCTTTTTCTTCTTCTCCGGTTTCCGGGTCTTCATAAATCAATCTGCCCCAGACAAAATTATCTTTTGCTTCCCCTTCAGACAGATTTTTAATCTCTGCCGTGATATAGGCAAATCCAAGATGCCTTTCCCCAAGGCTCTTTTCTACCAGGGCATTATTCTCCCACACGGATTCCTTCTGCTCATATACGGCAAAATTTCCATTCGCATCCAGCAGAGATAAAATTCCTTCATAATTTACGAAGTATTTCTGTTCAAGTCCCGATATATTATCTCTCAGTTCAATGTCCGTTACTGTAAAAGACAGGTTTTCACCGTCAATACTGTCTTCATAAGTCATGGGCTCTCCAATCTGAACCTGCCTTCCTTCTTTAACTATGACAGGCTTCTCTTTATAGGTTGTCCGTTTCTCAGAAAAAGCCTGATAAGTTTCTTCTCCCGTCGGCTCTAAAACAAGATTTTCAGCAACTTTTTTTGTCTCCTTCAGCGAAATGCCATCACGCCCAAAAACTGTCACAACCTGTCCCAGCTCTTCATAGAACATGATAATAATATAGGAATCCCCGGTATCCGCATTTTGTGTAAGAATATCCGTTTTTACACCATTCATTTCTACATGTTCCACGGAAGAAATATAATTAAAACTTTCGCTGGTATAAGTATTCATCAGTGCTATCGATAACTTCCCTCTTCCGCTCATATTTTTGTATTTCTTCATTTCATCCGAATTCTTAAAATGTTCCTGCAGATATTCATAACCTTCCGGAATATAATTCGGCACCAGGCGCACCGGCTGAACTGCAACACCATCTTTGACGCCGGCCGCTTCAAATTCATAAGTATACGCCCCATTTTCTCCGGTATGCTCCTGAGACTTGATACGGAACAGGCCGGAAAGCGCGCAGGCGCCTGCCGAAAGGATAATAGCCGCAGCAATTGCAGCAGCAACGCCCACGGGATGTCTGTACCATTTTTTCTCAGGCTTCAATTCATGCACCGGCATTTGTTTATTATTTTCCTGTTCGCCTTTTCCCTCTCCGGCCTTCTGAATTAATTTTTCCCGAAATTGATAATAGCTTTGTGAAAACTCGTGGTCCTCAAATGTATCATTATCCCAACTTTTCAAAATACTTTCTTCGCTGACCGTATATAGAAACTTTTCTTTATTCATTTTACACACCTGCACCATCCCCTATCATCTTAATTGCAATCTTTTTTGCCCGCTCATACCGCTTTGCCACCGTATCCTCTGAGATTTCCAGGAGTACGGCAATTTCCCTGTGACTCAGGCCAAAATAACACTTCAGTTCAAGAACTTCCCTGTATTTCTCATCCAGCGCCAAAAGAACTCTTTGAATCACATGCCGATTCTCCACAATGTCAATCCCACTTTCATTACTGGCCTTCTGATTCTTTAACATATCCTCCGGGTCATATATAACATTTCCCTTTTCCCTCTGGTTCCTGCGATATATATCTATAGCAGCCGACCGAATGACCTTTATCATAAAATGCTTAGTTTCCACAGATTCCGGAGATTCTATCTGATTCAAATGTGTCATCACCCGAAGAAAAGCATCCTGCACAGCATCCTCAGCCTGTCCCACATCTTTTAAAATCTGAAAGGCCGTTCCATACATTTTCTTTTCATAGAGTTGAAACAACCGTTCCAGTTTTTCACTATCTGCAAGCATCTTCATTTTACCTCCTGTCTCCTTATTGAGTACTCTAATAATTATAACGCAGCAGCCTGTAAAAATCTGACATCCGAATTTCATTTTCCCCAATAAAAAAAACAGGACGGCCCCCCAACGTAAATATTCGTTGAGAAACCGCCCGTGCATAGGCAAAGCTATGATTATAACAATTTATGCAATTTTTTTAGAAAGGTCCATCAATTCTCCCTGGAAAATGAAGTCATCCATCAATTTTAAATCTTTGGAAATTACAGGTTTAAAATCCATATGGGCAAGAATGTCCTTTTCAAGGTCAACACCCGGTGCAATTTCTGTGAGCATTAAGCCATCCTTTGTCAGCCTGAATACAGCGCGTTCAGTGATATAAAGGACATCTTTGCCCAGGCGCTGTGCATACTTACCGCTGAAAGTAATCTGCTCTACATGATTCATAAACTTGCGGCTCTTTCCTTCCTGGAGGATATGAAGTTTGCCATTTTCAACGGCAACTTCCAAACCACCGGCTGTGAATGTTCCGCAGAAGACAACCCGCTTCGCATTCTGAGTGATGTTAATAAAGCCTCCGCAGCCCGCAATCTTCGGTCCGAATTTGCTGACATTAATGTTGCCGGCTTCATCACACTGGGCCAGGCCAAGGAACGCCATATCCAGGCCGCCGCCGTCATAAAAGTCAAACTGGTATGGCTGATCCAGAATACATTCCGGATTCGCTACCGCGCCAAAGCTCTTGCCGCCAGCCGGAACACCGCCAATCGGCCCGGACTCTACTGTCAGTTTCAGGCCTTTAACGCCTTCTTCATTTGCCACGCTGGCAATACCTTCCGGAATTCCAATGCCAAGGTTAATAATCGCATTGCTCTGCAATTCCAGCGCCGCGCGGCGGCTGATAATCTTGCGAACTCCAAGTTCCATCGGTTTCAGGCTGTCCACCGGAACACGGATATCCCCGCAGTAAGACGGATTAAAATGCTCGCCAAAGGTCTGCATATGATTTTCCGGTTCTGAAATAACAATGGCGTCCACATATATTCCAGGAATCTTTACAAGTCTCGGGTCAATACTTCCGGCTTCAACAACACTCTCCACCTGAAGAACAACCTTGCCTCCGGAGGCCTTCACCGCCTGGGCAATTGAAAGACTTTCCAGCGTCACTGCTTCTTTTCTCATGCAGGCATTTCCATCCGGGTCACAATAGGTGGCCCGGATAAATGCCACATCAATAGGGAAAGATTTATAATAGAGGAACTCATCTCCATCAAGTTCGATAAGTTTCACTATATCTTCAGTTGTTTTTGAATTAATTTTTCCTCCGTCCAAACGAGGGTCTACAAAAGTTTCTAAACCAACATGTGTAATGGTTCCCGGCTTCCCTGCCGCAATATCTCTGAAAAGATGCGTAATAACGCCCTGCGGCAGGTTATAAGCCTCCACCTTGTTTTCCACCGCAAGCTTCTGAAGCTTCGGTGTAAGCCCCCAATGTCCCCCAATAATCTTCTTCAACATGCCTTCGTGGCCAAGGTGATTTAATCCTTTGTCCTTGCCATCACCCTGTCCGGCTGCGTAAACTAGCGTTAAATCTCTCGGACATCCTGTAGCCAGAAAACGTTTTTCCAAAGCTACCGTCAATTCCTCCGGATGGTTACATCCGACAAAACCGCCAACTGCAATCGTGTCTCCGCCCTTAACCAACATCGATGCTTCTTTTGCGCTCATAATTTTTCCCATAATAATACCTCCCATGCTATTGTTCTTACCCTTGTATCCTTAACTTGCTCATATTGTACTAAAATAAATACAATCTGTCCAATTCAGTTTACTCATAGAACAATAACCGGAAGGTATCGTTTTTCCACATCTATCCAAACAATTTTCCTATTTAACACGGCCGGCAACAGCAGCCGCACATCATATTTAACGCTAAAATCTGACAGCATATATTATCCATGGACATTTCCGGGCGGCCATAATTCCCAGCCATATTCCCATACCACTGCTGGCCCGACTGGAGCTGCTGCCAAAGCATCTGATACTGAGCATTATTGGGTTCCATTTCCATGGCCTGACGGGCCATTTCCTGGGCCCTTAAATTATTGCCAAGCCCTGCATTGGCAATGGCAGAGAAATAATACCACTGGCCATTACGATTCTGAATACCCTCCAAGACATTTAATGCCTCTCTGAAACGCCGGCTGTTAATGAAATTTGCCGCCGCCTGCATTTCCACCGTATCCGTATCCCCACCGGCCGTTTGGTTATTGGTTTGATAACCATAGGTTCTATATCCCTGTTCTCTTTCCTTCATAATCTGAGTATAGGCCTGCTGAATCTGCTTAAATTTCTCTTCAGCCGCCTTTTCCCCCGGCTTACCCACATTGGCATCCGGATGGTATTTCCTGCTCAGAGTTCGATAAGCTTTTTTGATTTCTTCATCCGTCGCCGATGGTGAAACGCCCAATATATCATAAGGATTCATCCTTGACTTCCTCCGTTTTGTTTTTATCGTTCCTAATCTTTATATACTTACTCCATACTCCAGCATACAGTATATTCCGCAAAATTTCAACATCTAAGCTCAATGGAAGCTTCTCAAAGCTCCGGGCGCAGTCCGCCATCATCAAATCCAACATGGAAAACATTCTTTTTTCAAAATCCGGCCGGCTTCTGTATGCCGCCAGCGGGTTAAAGCGATGCTTCTTGACATCCCGGTCCAAATCCTCATAGGCATCCATCAGATAAATGAACTTTCCAAGATAAAAGCCAATATCCGTCAGCATCTCCGACCAGATATCCCCTTTCCAGTTCATAATTTCGCCGAGCATTGTCCCCGTCAGCCCGGCCAGCACATCCAAATCCTTCTCGCCGGACCGTTCCGCCGCCTCCAGCCGGAAAACATAATTTTTCACCGCCCGATACTGTCTCGGATAACGGTGAATCAGCTTGCGGACCTTCCCCTGAATCAGATGCATCTGCACCAGGGCCTGGGGTTTTCTGTCATCCATCCAATGGTCCCTGAACAGATAATAACTCAAAACCATTGTCATATCCGCCGCATAATCCAGACAGGGATTCTCATATATTTTTAATTTACGCATTGGATGCAGCAGACATCGGTACATTCGCTCTTTTCCCGTTTCCTCATCTTCATAAAGAGACATATGAAGCATCGCCATAAAAGTCATATCATTATTCAGGCATAATTGACCAAAGGGGCCATACTTGCGCCTTAATGTCTGACACAAGCCGCAATATACCCCCCTGTATTCCCGATAATCTTTAATTTTCAATTCCGGTTCATTTATAACCACATATCCAAACATAGAAACCGCCTAACTTCGCTTGATAAAATCCGTCCCGCATTTTGGACAATGAATACTGATTTTCCCTTTGCCCTTCGGTACACGGACTTTCTGCTTACACTGAGGGCATTTATAAATGTGGTATCCCTTATTGCGCTCCATGGACTGTTTCTTTCCGGCAAACCACCCGGTCAGACGATAGTAATGCTGCAAAAAGGCCTGATTCTCCGCGTATCTTTTGGATACATTTCTGGAAAGCATCCGAAAATAAATATAACCGATAAGTATCAGTCCAATCCAGTAAAATATCGAGATTTTCAAAAAAATCCCCAGGGCAACCAACACCAGCGAGCAGACCGAAAGCACCTGGCTCATCTTATCAATTCCATAGCGTCCCATCATAAAACGCTGTAACTTGTTCCGCATATACATCGTCCTTCCATTCATACAATGATATTACTATACTCTTTAACCCACAGGAATTCAATTAAACTTTACTGGATTTTTCCTAAAATATTTCTAAAATTTCTGAATCGGGTCCGAATCATCATCCTGAATTTTCTCTATATTCTTAATTACAATATAATATCCCTGTTTATCGTTAATCTCCACATAAACCCGGTCGCCGACCTTATGCCCGAAAATCGCTTTGCCAATCGGTGATTCTGTACTGATGCGGCCTTCCAGGGAATTGCCCCGAATCGTAGTTACAAGTTTAAACCGCTCCGTTTCATCGTCATCCTCAAAATAAACATCCACAAAATTGTTTAATCCCGCCTCATCCTCTTTGGATTCATCGGTCACAATCTTTGCTGTCCGTATCATTCTCTCAAGATAACGAATCCGGCTTTCATTCTGATTTTTCTCTTTTTTAGCCGCATGATATTCAAAATTCTCACTCAAATCCCCATGGGAGCGGGCCTCCTTGACCGCCTCGAGCGCATTTTTTCGAACTACCAGTTTCCGGTATTCAATCTCCTCTTCCATCTTTTTTATATCATTTTCCGTCAATTCATTATACATTTCTGCTCACCTGTCCTAAAATCTCCAATAATTCGTCCACATCTTCTTCCAGCGTCGCCCAACTGGATGCAAACCGCACAACCGTCCGGCCATCCTCCAGTTTTTCCCAGAAGCTGTAGGAAACTCTGCCATTCAAAGCAGCCAGTTGGCTGTCATCCAAAACGACAAACTGCTGATTTGTCGGCGTATCCAGATAAAATGTATATCCATGCTCCATAAGCCCTTTTTTCAGTTTCATCGCCATATCAATGGCATGGCGGCTGATGTCAAAATATAAATTATCCGTAAACAGCGTATCAAACTGAATACCAAGAATACGTCCTTTCGCCAGAAGGGCGCCATGCTGCTTGATGCTTGTAAAGAAATGAGGAATCGTTCCCTTTTTCGGCAAAACCACAGCCTCGCCAAAAAGAGCGCCGACCTTCGTCCCCCCAATATAAAAAGCATCACAGTTTGCCCCAATATCCTTCAGGGTGACATCCGTTCCCTCCGCCATAAGGCCATAACCCAAACGGGCCCCATCCATGTATAAAGGCAAATGATATTCTCCGCAGACTTCATGCAGTTCTTCCAGTTCCGACTTTGTATACAAAGTTCCATATTCCGTTGGATGGGAAATATAAACCATTCCCGGCCAAACCATATGTTCATGATTTTCATCGCCATAATAACTTTCCATATAGGCTTTCAATGTCTCCGGCAAGATTTTCCCCTGAACTCCCGGAACCGTCAGCACCTTATGCCCTGTCGCCTCCACAGCGCCGGCCTCATGGACACTGATATGGCCCGTCTCAGCGGCCACAACACCCTCATAGGATTTCAGCATGGAACCGATGACTGTCGAATTCACCTGAGTTCCGCCAACCATAAAATAAACTTCTCCTCCAGGGCAGCCGCAGGCATCGAGAATTTTTTCCTTTGCCCTTTCACAATAAATATCCGTACCATATCCCGGCGTTTTTTCCATGTTCGTTTCCATCAGCCGCTGCAATATGGCCGGATGGGTCCCTTCCATGTAATCACTATCAAAATGCTGCATTCTCGTTACTTCCCTTCATCAGTTTTTACCTGACCCTAATTATAACGAAAATACAGCATTATGACAATAGATGGATTTAATTAAGCTCCGACAGCCCTGTCTTCTGTCGGCTTTTTATAATTCTCATACTGTTTCTTTTTATGCTCCGTATGATTCCAGATATCATCGGCGCTCGGCTGCCAGCTGGCCGCATATTCCGTACACTTGCCGCAGAGATGCTCTACCGGTTCCGGAGATTCCAAATCTGTGCTGTGGGCCCCGGTCCGATGAACCATTTCCTGAAGCATTTCCGGATTTTCCAGCATTGGACACGGGCGGAGATGATTCTTATTAAACGGCTGGCCCTCATGGTAAGCCATGAACAGCGGGCTCTTCAAAATTTCAAGAATGGACATATCGTGGATATTCGCATTGGAATAATGGATAAATACGCACGGTTCCGCATCTCCGGCCGAATTGATATGGAAATAATTCCGTCCTCCGGCGATACAGCCGCCCACGTATTCACCGTCATTCTGGAAATCCATTGGGAAGAATTCAATATCCGATTCGGCTGAACGGATATGTCGGATTCTCTGAATCATATATTTACGCTGCTCCACCGTCGGCATCAAATCCGGCACCGCATTATTGCCTACCGGCATATAATGGAAATAAAATCCAAAGCGGGCCCCCTTCTCAGAAATCATCCTCAGGAATTCATCGCTGGTGACCGCCTCGATGTTATAACGGGTATAGCAGATGGATGTTCCGAAAATAATGCCGTATTTCTTAAACAGATCCATGGCGTTCATCACCGCATCATAATGTCCGTCGCCGCGGCGGGCATCATTTGTCTCCGGCGTACCCTCAATCGAAAGCTGGAATGTAATATTTCCAAGCCGGACAACCTCCTGGCAAAAGGCATCGTCAATCAGTGTGGAATTCGTGTAAATAGAAAACTCAACATCGTTGTGCTTTTCAGCCAGACGCAGAATATCTTTCTTACGCACCAGCGGCTCCCCGCCAGTCAGCATGTAAAGATAGATGCCCAGTTTCTTACCCTCTGTAATAATCTTATCCATATCCTCAAAACTCAGGTTATGTTTATTGCCGTAGGTCCCGGCCCAGCAGCCTTCACAGCGCATGTTGCATGCGGAAGTTGGGTCAAATAAAATGAGCCACGGAATATTACAGTTATAAATCTCCCGATTTTTACGAATCATTTTTGTTCCGCGGATAAAAGCTTCGAAACCGAGATTCATAATCGCTGTTTTGGCCACATTGGGATTTGTTTCATCCAGTACCCGGTTAATATAACGTATCCATTTATTATTCGGGTCTTTAATGGCGGCTCTTACTTTATCGTAGTCCGCTTTCGTAAATCCTTTTCCCCAAAACTGTTCCGCCAGATTCACCGCATCCAGAAAACCCTTTTCCCTGTCCTTATCTACCTGCTTCAATACGGTATCCACCAACACTCCAACAGCCTTTCGCTGCATCGCATGAGATAAATTGCTAATTGCTGTATTCATAACGTTTCCTCCTTCTTATATACCTGCTTCCCGGCGTACGTTCATATAAACGCCGGCAACCGTCAACATAAATGCGCCGCTAAGGTTTATGCCCGATGGCCCTTAACGCCGCCCCAATATCCACTCCAAAGTCCGCTGATGACCACAATGCCTATCGCCATTTGTCCACCGTCTTCTATTATTCTATTAAACATTTCTGTCTTTATTTACCACCCATCATAAAAAAAAAGATTGAACCTGTTAAGATTCAATCTTTGTCTTTTGTTTACTATTTTCGACACCTTCTGCAAAATGTCATTTTTTTGAGACATTTGACGGATTTTGTTTGCCGCCGCGGCGATGAATTAAATCCAGCAGAGATTCAGACAGCAGCACCTTCAGCGCCTCAAGAACCGCGTCTACTTCTATCTGCATCCCCTTTTGTACCCATTTGTTGATACCGAAGGTAATACTGTAAGCATAATACTCCGCAATATTGTCCATCGTCAGCATCGGATTTCCACTATCATCATCCGTCATCCGCTCCCGCATAACATCCAGCAGCAATTCCTTTAAAAGCCGCATGACAATTCGTTGAAAAATACGGTCCTCTCCGATTTTTACCACGCGAATATAAAATTCATTCTCTTTCTTCATCGTGGCAAGAATCAGACGCGTAGCTTCCTCAAGCATGTCACAGGCTACCAGCGTCCGGGCCGGCTCAACCAGTTCCTGCTTAAGAATATACTCGACAACGTCATACTTATCTTTAAAATGATTATAAAATGTCGGACGTTTTACATTCGCCGCATCGGCAATCTCTTTCACAGTTATCTTTTCAAAAGGCATCACTGTGATTAAATGTTTCATTCCTGCAGCCAATGCTTCTTCCGTGGTTTGCGATTTTTGATTCATACGTTGTCTCCCCCCGATGCTGCACCGCAAAAATAAATATTATTCATCTTTTTGAAGAGCGATAACACCCGTTCGAGCCATCTCAATAATACCGAAAGGCTGGACAATCTTAATAAAACTCTCTATGATGTCCGGACTTGCCTCCAGCTCCACAATCATACTTTTCGTAGATACATGAGAAACTTTCGCATTCATGATCATGCAGACTTCCATAATATCTTTCCGGGTTGTGCTGTTGTAGGAAACCTTTATCATCAAAAGTTCCCGGCACACACTCTGCAGTTCTTTCAGACGCCGCACTTTGATGACATCGACTTTCTTATTTAACTGCTTTTCAATTTGGTCTATGACTCTGGCATCCCCTGTAGAGACGATGGTCATATTGGATATCTCATGATTATCTGTTTCTCCAACGGCAAGGCTGTCGATATTATAGCCCCGTCGCGCAAACAGCCCGGCAGTTTTTGATAACACACCGGCCTGGTTTTCAACCAGTACGGAAAATATACCTTTCATCGGCCTCTACTCCTTTACTTTATCAAATTTATACACATGGCAGACAAACAGCGCTGAATTCTCACATGCGAGGAAAGCCTCTATCGTCTCATCCATCTTTGACATATCTCTCAGATGGAAATAGTCCATATCATAGGCTTCCGCAATCTTCTTCAGATTCGGAATGTCTCCCAGTTCCACTGCGATATAATTTTCATTATAATTATTATACTGATATTCCCGAACAAGGCCGAGATACATATTCTTCATAATAATAATCTTGATTTTAATATTATTCTGAAGCATGGTTGCCAGCTCATTCATGGACATCTGGAATGAACCGTCGCCGCAGACAGCAACAACCTGCCGGTCCGGCGCCGCCATTTTGGCGCCGATAGCCGCCGGAATGGCATAGCCCATCGTCCCAAAACCTCCGGTTGTCAGAAAGCGGCCCTTTTTCATAACATAGTTGTCCGCCGACCAAAGCTGGTTCTGACCCACGTCCGCAACATAGACAGCATCCTCGTCCATCCTCTCCGTCAAATGTTCGACAAACAGACACGGATTAATAAAACCTTCATGGAATGTCCGATGGTCCACACAATTGACTTTAATGCTGCGCAGCCGTTCAACCCAATCCTCAAAAGAAACATGGATATCATATTCCATCAGGCTCTCAAAAATCAGACGGGCATCGCCGACAAGCGGAATCGTCGGACCGATATTTTTTCCGATTTCCGCCGTATCAATATCAATATGAATAATGAGACGGTCCTGCTCCAACTTCGAAAGTGCGCCGATGGAGCGGTCATTCACTCTGGCTCCAACGATGATGAGCAAATCACTCTCCGCCACTGCCCGGTTCGCATAAGGCTTGCCGTTCGTTCCAAGCATTCCGAAAAACAGAGGATGCCGTTTTGGCATACTTCCCACACCCATCATAGTCGTAACCACCGGAATACTGTATTTCTCACAAAATTCCTGGATTACCGGTTCCGCATGGCCGAGGATAACGCCGCCTCCGGCACAAATCAACGGTTTCTTCGCCTTCTGAATCGCTTCAACAACTTTCTTTATCTGAACAATATGGCCCTTTACCTTTGGCTTATAGCCCCGAATTGAAACCTCGCCCGGCTCTTTATATTCAAATTCCTGTTTCTGGATATCAATCGGCACATCAATCAGTACCGGCCCCTGTCTTCCCGTGGAAGCGATATAAAATGCTTCTTTAAAAATCCTCGGAATATCCTTTACGTCTTTAACAAGATAGCTGTATTTTACAAATGGTTCGCATGCACCGGTAATATCGGCCTCCTGAAAAACGTCTTTTCCCAAAAGGCGGGTCGATACCTGGCCGGTAATCGCCACCATCGGTATACTGTCCGCATACGCCGTAGCAATACCGGTAATCAGATTCGTTGCCCCCGGGCCTGAAGTGGCGATACAAACCGCCGGTTTTCTTGTCACACGGGCGTAACCGCTTGCTGCATGTCCGCCATTCTGCTCCTGACGGACTAAAATACTCTGAATCTTTGAGTCATAAAGGCTATTATAAAACGGAGCAATCGCCACTCCCGGATAACCAAATACCACATCGATTCCCTGAGCTTCCAAACATTTCACCATGGCATCTGCACCTGTCATTCTTCTTCACCCCCGTAATAATAGATAGATACTATATATATTAATTCAAAACTTGTCTTCATTCAACACCAAATTTCTACATTCTTCATTAATCCGGCTTTCGCAGGAGCGCATCGCCAAAATCGTCTTTTCAAACAAGTCGTTTAATTCCCATCCAAGACGTTCTGCTCCCTGGCGAATGACATCTCTGGAACATCCGGCCGCAAATCGTTTATCCTTAAATTTCTTTTTCAGACTGGAAACTTCCATATCCATAACACTTTTCGAAGGGCGCATCCGTGCCGCTGCGCCAATCAGCCCTGTCAGTTCATCCGAAGCAAACAGTACCTTTTCCATCTCATGCTTCGGCTCCAAATCGCAGCAGAGGCCATAGCCGTGACTGCAAATCGAATAAATCATATCCTCGCCGACACCGGCTTCCCGCAAAAGTTCCGGCGCCTTCACACAATGTTCCTCCGGATACAGTTCAAAATCAATATCATGAAGCAGACCGACAATTCCCCAGTAGTCCTCTTCTTCGCCATAACCGAGTTCTTTTGCATACCAGCGCATCGTTCCCTCCACAGTCAAACCGTGCTGAATATGAAATGGCTCCTTATTATATTTCTGAAGCAGCGCCAGCGCTTCTTCTCTTGTAATATTACTCTTCATCCTGCTTTACCCCTATTTCTCCCATGAATTTCCATAAGTATCTAAAAATACCTGTTCCTCAAGATATCTGTCGATGGCCGGCCGCTCCTTTGTTGGTTCGCCCAATGCGATAATACCCAGTGGTTCCACATTCTCCGGCAGTTTGCAGACTTCCTTCATGCAGTCCACCCGGTCCTCTTTTGGATATACGCCAAGCCATAAAGAGCCAAGTCCCAAATCCGTCGCTTCAAGCAGCATATTCTCCATGGCCGCAGAACAATCCTGAATCCACCAACCCTGTCCCGGGTCCTGCTCCTTTGATAAATCCGCACAGACAAGAATGGCTGCCTGAGCTGTTTTCATCGCAAAAGCATTCACATGGACTTCTGAAAATTTCTTATAAATTTCCGGGTCACGCAAAACAACAAATACCCATTCCTGACTGTTCTTTGCACTCGGCGCCGCCATTCCCGCCCGGATAATCTGTTTTATCTGCACATCCGTTACCGGTGTTTCCGTATATTTACGCACGCTGCGGCGTTTAAATATTGTCTCCATAACTAAATCTCCCTCCATTTAATACGTCATTACCATAAAGTATACATTTTCCATCCGGGTTTGTCTACTCCTGTCTGCCTATGGAATAGCATAAAAAACGAGGCCGGCAAAAGCCGGCCCCTTCATCAGATATTATTCGACCGCCTTGAAAGCTTCCTCAAGGTCCTCAATAATGTCATCAATATTTTCCGTTCCTATAGAGAGACGAATCGTATTCGGCTTGATTCCCTGTTCCAAAAGTTCTTCTTCCGTGCACTGGCTGTGGGTTGTCGTTGCCGGATGAATCACGAGGGATTTGACATCCGCCACATTGGCCAGCAGGGAAAACAGTTCCAGATTGTCGATAAAGTCCTTCGCCTTCTGGGCATCGCCTTTAATCTCAAACGTAAAGATAGAACCGCCGCCCTTCGGAAAATATTTCTTATATAATGCCTGCTGCTCAGGGTCATCCGAAACGGACGGATGATGCACCTTTTCAACCTGGGGATGCTTATTTAAATATTCCACAACCTTCAGCGCATTTTCCACATGCCGCTCTACCCGAAGGGATAAAGTTTCCAGCCCCTGAAGGAAAATAAACGCGTGAAATGGCGACAGGGTTGCGCCCGTATCCCGGAGCAGAATTGCCCGAATCTTTGTGACGAAGGCCGCCGCACCAGCGGCTTTTGTAAAGCTGACGCCGTGGTAGCTTGGATTCGGCTCAGTCAATGACGGGAATTTACCGCTGCCCTCCCAGTCAAATTTGCCGCCGTCAACAATGACACCGCCGATGGTTGTTCCATGCCCACCGATAAATTTTGTTGCCGAATGGACGACGATGTCCGCACCATATTCGATTGGCCGCACTAAATAAGGCGTGGCAAACGTATTATCCACCACCAGCGGAATCTTATGGGCATGGGCGATGGCTGCAACTTTCTCAATATCCACCACATCGGAGTTCGGATTTCCCAGTGTTTCAATGTGAATAGCCTTCGTATTCTCCTGAATCGCCGCCTCAATCTCTTCATAATTAAATGGGTCCACAAAAGTTGCCTTAATTCCATATTCCGGCAATGTATGGGCCAGAAGATTATAAGTTCCGCCGTATATATTTTTTGCCGCTACAATATGGTCCCCTGCATGGGCCAGATTCTGAATTGTATAAGAAATTGCCGCCGCGCCGGAAGCTGCCGCAAGGGCTGCCACGCCGCCTTCAAGAGCCGCAATCCGCTGCTCAAACACATCCTCTGTCGGATTAGTCAGACGTCCATAAATATTCCCTGCGTCTGCAAGGCTGAACCGGGCCGCCGCATGCTCACTGTTCCGAAAGACATAGGAGGATGTCTGATAAATCGGCACTGCCCGCGCATCAGTCACCGGGTCCGGCTGTTCCTGCCCAACATGAAGCTGTAAAGTTTCAAATTTTAAATTTCTTTCCGCATATGATTTCTTTCCCATAACTTACCTCTTTCCGCAGACTGTTTTCCGCTATTACAATATATTTTTATATAATTCCTACCTGTTTACAAGGTAATAATAGCACAGTCCCCTTTGCGCGTCTAATACGGAAATTCACTAGCCAGCTATAGGTTTTTCTTCTAACTTATTCACTTTTTTTGCATATTCCAATAAACGGGCATTGGCCTTATCCCAAAATCCAAAGGAATCCCGACAGCAAATCACTCTCTGACATCTGTCGATAGCCGCCTTTGCCGCAGCTACCTGTGCTTCGGAAACGGTTTCAAAGGGTTCTGCCCCAATCACCTCCGCCGCCAAAGCCTTTGCCGTCGGATAATCCAAATCATTTTCATATAAAATGCCAGTGACAAAAGGAATACCTCTTCGCTGAAGCTGTCGGAAAATCTTCCGTCCGGCCCCCGCGCCGCCGATAACAAAAACCTCCGGCGGCCCTTTGGGCGCTTCCAGCTCCAACAGGCCGCTGCCCTCCTCAAAGCTTCCGGCAGTCATTCCAAAAAGCCGGGCGATATAACCCGGTTCAAATATTTCCTCCGGCGGCCCGAATTTTTCCACACAATCGCCCTTCACACAGAGAATTTTATCCGAAACCCGCTCGGCCAAATCTAATTCATGAAGAGACATAATAACGGAAAGCCTCTTTTTCCGGGTCATCTCCTGGAGAATTGTCATAAATTCCAGTTTATATTTGACATCCAAATAGGATGTCGGCTCATCCAGCAAAATAATTTCCGGCTCCTGGCAGATGGCCCGGGCCAGCATGACACGCTGCCTCTGGCCGTCGCTGATTTTCATAAAATCCTGGTCCCGCAGCCCGGTCATATGAACGAGCGCCATGGCCTCTTCAACCGCCTTCCGGTCCGCTTCGGATAAAATTCCAAACTTCCCGGTATAGGGATAACGCCCTGTTGCCACAATATCCTCACAAGTCATCATTTCTGAATGAATCCTCTCCGTGAACACCACAGCCATTTTCCGTGCCAGTTCATTTCCCGACATCCGCGTCAATTCCCGGCCATCCAGATAAACCGCCCCGCCCAAAAGCTTTAATTGTCCGGCAATACTTTTTAATATTGTAGATTTTCCGGCGCCGTTTGGACCGATAAGGCTTAATATCTCCCCTTGCTGAATATGAATTTTAATATTCTGAATGAGGGGAATTCCCTGATACCCCACCGTCATGGACTCGGTATAAAAATATTTTTCTCCCATAGGTCACATCTTCTCCTTCTGACGGTATATCATCACCAAAATAACTACCGGTGCTCCAAACACGGCAGTCACCGTGCTGATACTCAATTCCGTCGGCGCAAACAATGTCCGGGCAATCAAATCACAAAACAGGCAGAACACACCGCCCCCTAAAAAGCAGGCCGGAATCATAAGAATCGGCTTCGATGTCCGAAAAAGGTTCTTAACCAGATGGGGAACCGCAATCCCCACAAAGGATACCGGCCCGGCAAAAGCGGTAATACAGGCCGCCAGAACGCTGGACAAAACAACCAGGGCCGCCCGGAACATCCGAATATTTATACCCATATTCTGGGCATAACCCTCTCCCATCTGATAGGCGCTGATTGGCTTGGACATAAAAAAGACGATGATAAAAACGATAAGGACAACCAGCGCCATCACCGCCACATTATCCCATGTGATACCGGAAAAGCTCCCTTTTGACCAGTTGTGCAGATTCACAATATCCGCATCATCCGCAAAGGTGACGACTAAATCCGTAATAGCTGAACAGATATAGCCAATCATCACGCCGCTGATGATGAGCATGGACATCCGGTTCACCTTCCGGGACATGAGAAGTACAAACCCCATAGAAATCATGGCCCCGACAAAAGCGGCAATGATCATCACCGCCGAGCTGGCCCTCAGAGAATTCCCGAGGGAAAACACCATCACCAAAGCCACCGTCAGCTTCGCCCCTGACGAGATTCCCAGAACAAAAGGCCCGGCAATGGGATTGTGAAAAAATGTCTGCAGCAAATATCCGGCAAGCCCCAAAGCGCCGCCAAGGATAATAGCCGCCAACGCCCGCGGCAGCCGGATTCTCCACAGAATATTGGCCGCAGTTTCCCCAATATCCCGTCCCAAAAGACTTTTTATAATTTCATCCGGAGAAATAGAAACGCTTCCGGCACAGATATTCCACACTAAAAATACCAACAGCAGCCCGGCCAGTACAGCAAAAGACAGGATATAGCGAAGGCGGCGGCCTCCGGCAGAAATATTTTTTTCTCTATGGGCGTTTGTTTCCATACTCTTATCCTCTCTCTTATTTCAGCAAATACATATAGGCCGTATCCGCAGCCTCGCCCTCAGTCAGCATTTTATAAACATCCATGATAAATGTTCCCAGAGACATGGATTCCTGATAAAAATTGCTTGTCGTACACCACACATGTCCCTCTTTGACTGCTTTGAAGTCTTTCAGTAAATCACTTTTTGACAACAGTTCATCCATTGAACCGATTTCTCCATCCACCGTACTGTTATAGATGAGGTAATCCGCATCCTTCGCCCCGGCATAAAATTCCTCAATCTGCATATTGGTTGAGGAGGATTTGCTCTCTGCGTCCCCAAGATTCTCAAATATATATTTTCCTCCGACCAGTTCAATCATTTTTGGCACGTAATCCGAAGACTTCCGGACATTCACCGCACCGTTGGCCGTCAGATAAAAGAAAGCCACTGTTTTGCCTGTATTCTCCTGATGACTGATTTCCGGCAAAGTTTCTGTCTGGGCCTTAAATGCCGCCTCGGCTTCAGCCTCCCGCCCCATCAGCACACCATAAAGTTTCACCCACTCCATCCGTCCAAGGGGATGGGATTCATAGCTGGAACGGTCAATCAGCACCGGAATACCGAAACCTTCAAGCTGCTCCTGAACTTCCGGCGTGTGGGTAATCATCATATTTTCAATAGCCAGGCGGCAGCCTTCGGATAAAATCCGCTCATAATCGGGCATACTGTATTTTCCCGCATAAAGTATCTCGCCGGCCTCCATCGCCGCCTTCGCCTCCTCAATATGCCAGCCGTCCGCATCGGTTCCCGAAAGCCGTATGGCATCCATGGCGTCGATTGCCCGAAACATATCCATCACCGCCGTAGCTACCATATAAATATGGTCCACAGGCTGTTTCAGGACAACAATATCTTCATCCAGATTTTCCGGCGTCTCCTTTCCTTCCGGCACAACTAAAAAACGACTGCCGTCGGATATGGAAATAAGGGCGCAGCCGCCGCTGTAATTGTCAATGGCAAATTCTTCGGCATAATCCAGATGCATCCGGCCCTCATATTCAAGCTCCGGACTGATATCTCTGTCCTCAGACAGCCTGTCCCCCGTCTCCTTCGGCGAACCGCAGGAGACAAGAGCTGTCATTGTTAATATAAAGATAAAACAATTGAAAATTATTTTTTTAAGCTTCATTTGAAGTTCCCTTCTTTTTCCGAAAAATAAGTGAAAGGGCAGCCGCAGCGCTGACAGCCAGGGCAATCCCGACAGCAATCGCTGTAAAGTTAGTGCTGCTCTGAATCGACGCCTTATCAAAGGTGAGGGTATATTCGATTTCATGGGGCGTACTCATTGCTGTCGTGTCCGCTGTCACTGTCATAGCTTTGTCAAACACAAGCACCGGAATCTCAAAAACGCTGTTGCCCGCCGTATTTACCGGGAGATATTTTTCCCCATTGACAACCATATAGTCATAATTTGAACTGCTCCACTCGATGACGGCTGTTGCACTCCCATCTTCAATCTTAAGAACTGCCGGCGATGTAATCTCTGCTCTTCCCGTGCCTCCGGCCAAATCCACCTGAACAGTGTATTCTCCGTCCTTCAAATCAAGGGGTTCCGCTTCCAGGGCAAAGGCTTCCGCCGGAAGGGTTTCTGCTTTGAAAAAGATTTGATGGTCGTACCATTTTTCCTTCCGCTTACTAAAACTGGTACATTCCAATTCTTTGTTCAGGGCTTCCACCGGCACTTCATAAGTATAAGCGCCCTCGCTGTCTTCCACAAATGGCGCATAGGCTGATTCCTCAGCCGCCACAGCCTCTTCTCCGGTTCCCATAAACAGCTTTAAATAGCCTTTGCCGCCCAGAGTGAGCACCGCGGTCATCTCGCCGTTCTTTACTGTCAGGTCCGCATGGACAATGCGGAACATGGAAGAACTGGAATCCACCTCTATGGCATAAGTTCCCTCGTTTAAGTTTTCTGCGTAAACAGGTTCCGCCCCTTCCTCGCCGACGGTCTGCTGAGCGGCTCGCTCATCATCTCCGGCAATCAAATCTGAATTTTCCTCCCCATGGCAGATTACCGGTGTGCCAAGCACACCGGTAACCATCATGAGAAGCGCTGCAAAATATACTATTCGTTTTTTCACCATCGTTTCTCCCTGTCATTCAATTATTTAAGACGGTCAATAGCCGCCTGTGTATGTGCTGCATAAATTTCCCGAATCGCCGGAAGCTCGCCAAGACCTTTAAGAATACACTCAACTTCATAATCTGCCGCTTCTAACTGGCTCTTCCAGGAATCTTCCTCGTCACCAGCCATATCATTATTTGCATGGTCACCGGCAACAACCATCAGAGGCTCCAATACAACTTTTGTGTATGTCCCTTTTGCCGCAAGGGCTTCCATTAAATCTTCCAGAGAAGGCTCCGCTTCAACAGTTCCAATATAATAATTTTCATAACCGCCGGCTGTCAGCTTTTCCTGGAGTTTTGCATAGATACCGTTGGAATCCGCTTCTGTCCCGTGGCCCATAAAGCAGATGGCTGTCTGGCCGTCATCATAGGATGCTGTTTCTTCTGCGATTGCTTTAGCTACAGCTTCAAAATCCTCATCGCTGGTCAATAATGGCTCCGCAAGAACTACCTGCTCAAATTTGTCTTCATAATCTTTAAGGGCATCCGCCAAATCCGTATACTCATAACCATTCATCAAATGGGTTGGCTGAACAACCAGAGTCTTTACTCCATCCGCTGCAGCTCTGTCCAAAGCTTCTTCCACATTGTCGATTTCAAGACCGTCGCGCTCTTTCAGTTTATCAATGATAATCTGGCTTGTGAAGGCACGACGCACTTCATACTCCGGATAAGCATCTGCAATCGCGGTTTCAATAGCGCCAATTGTAGCCTCTCTGCTGTCATTATAGCTTGTTCCAAAGCTGACAACCATAATCACCTTTTCTGCCGCTTCTCCGGCTGTAGTTTCTGCCGCCTTCGTCTCATCCACCTTCGTTTCTGCCGCTGTCTCCGCCGCCTTTGTTTCTTCTTTCTTATTGCCGCATCCGGACAAAATCATTGTACCCGCCAGGGCTGCTGCTAAAAATACTGCGAATCTCTTTTTCATGGTTCTCCTCCTCTTTCTGACTTTTTCAGTCCGACTGTATCGTTGAATAATATACAGGAAGCACCACCAGAAAAACCCGCGCCTCATCCGCCCGCATAGAAAATAGAAAAAAGAAACCCTCTGCTAAAACTTGCAAAGGGCCGCATAATACAAAATCAAATTTCATATGTACAACCAATTACTCGTGGCCTGGAACAATCTGCTCCTGTACAACAGTCAGGCAGGTCTCCTGGCTTATAGTTCAACGCCTTCGGCCATCTTCCCGGTTTCCCAGTGATATTTCGGCCTAAGCTCCCTAAATACAGTGACGAGTTCGTACAGGATTCTCACCTGTTTCCCTTTTCACCAGACCCGAATGTAAAAAATAAAAACATTTCTGTCTGACACCTGCTGTTATCTTATTCAGTTATGGATAATATAGCACACTTATTATAGCTTTGCAATAAAAACATCTCCGACAGGGCATAGTTGCTCTATCGGAGATTTTCCACAAATCAGTCTTTCTATTTGCTGTTCAGTTCGCGCATATATGCTTCGCCATTACGTTTCTTTCCGAGGGAAGCATTTTTAATCTTCTGCAAACCGGTTTCCGGCACATCTTTAAATTCCAGAATACCTTTTTCCCGGGCCAGATTCAAAAGCTGCTCACCCTTTTCTGTACGGACAATCACCTGATTCCATCCCTTATCAACATCCCATCCGTCCGCACTGCGGGCGCCGCCCACAGATAAATCACTGAATTCTGCGGTCATATCGGTACAGGCATGGCAGGCCTGACGAACGATAGGGTTGACTTCGTCCAAATCTACAGAAATATCTTTTCCGTCCTCACGCAGTACCAGAGAATGGTATTTGCTCGGCGGAATATCCATGTGGCTTACTTTCTCCGGATCCGCATATTTTGCTGTCAGATTGTGAATATCGTTCCATTCCAATCCCCATCCGCAGAACAGTCCGAATACCATGCCGATATTATCTGCATTGTTATCATTTTCCGGCAGCGGTTTTGATTTCATTTTATAAACTGCCAGCGTCTTACACGGTGTTCCGACAACGCCAATCTTATGATACTTGTTTTCTTTTAATGCCTGATTCAAAACTGCCAGTGTCGGCGGAATCTGAAATGTGCTTCCTGAACAGGCGCGAATCTCTTCGGCTGTCGTGGCAAGAACGCCTTTTGCATCCAAACCGCCTTTGGACTGGGTCAAAACTGCTGAATCAATAAAACCTTCCTTTAATGCAAGCTCTACAAGGGCTGTCATTGTACCGCCGTGCTGTGCATTGCCGCGAATGGCCGCATCCGTAGCCCGGGTCAGATAAAGTCCCCGGAACGGCCCAATCTCCGGTGTCAGTGTCTCTGCCGGGAAAAATTTATTTTTCAAAGCATCCAAATCTGCCGGCATACGCGGACAGAAAGCCTGACAGCGGCCCTCCGTGCGCTCACAATCAAAGAAACATATTGTACGGCCTTCATAAGAATCCCAATAAGGGCACATGCCCTGGCAAGCACCGCAGCCCGTACAAAGCCCAGGCTTAATCACTTGTGTATCAAGTGCAAATGTACTTAACATTTCATATCCCCCCTATGTCATAATTGTCGGTATATTAAATACCTTTACAGTCATCTCATCTGCGCTGTCCGGCAGATAGTTTCCAAGAATATGTTTGGAACCGCAAAGATGATCCTGAACAAGATATCTATACCCCGGCTTCTGGGGGTCTATAAATCCCGCCTCATATAAATGTGGTGTCAGCGTGTCAATCACCGTATTTCTCGGGAGCTCTAAGGTAAGCGTTGCATCCGTGGTATGATGCTGAAAATGTACAGTAATGATATCACTCATCTGCTCCGCCTCCTTCCCCGTCGATGGCTTCACAGCCTCTGGCAAAGGCTTTCTGGTTGATTTCCAAAGCCCTGCCCTGGAAACGCTGTGCCAAAATAGCCGCCAGTTCTTCTGTATTTAACGGCGAACCCTCCAACCGGCTGAATGCGCCAAGCAATGCCACGTTCGCTGCTCTTGTATCGCCGATTTCCATGGCAATATCCGCAGCCTGCACCGCATGGGCTTCTGCAGTCAGCGCTTCGAGTTCTTTTTTAATCTCTTCAATCGGCGGATAGCTCTGATTTCCCTGCAATACGCCCAACGGATAAACCGGGCGCGGGTCATAAATAACCATTGTATTTGCTCCGGCATACTGGCGCGCCATCCGCAATGTCTCAAGAGGCTCGAAACCGATAATAATATGGGCTTCACCGGAAGGAATCAAAACGCCCAAATCTTCCGTTTCGGATACACGCACATGGCTCATAACCGAACCGCCTCTCTGGGATGCACCGTAGGTTTCTCCGACAGCCACCCGATAACCCAAATCATTCATCGTGCTGGCAACAATTTCGGAGGCCAGTACATTTCCCTGACCGCCAATACCGCAGATAACAATGTTCAGCGGGTCAAATTTCAACTTTTTCATTCTTCCTCACCGCCTTCCACTTTGATAGCTCCAGACGGACAAAGCTGTGCGCATACACCGCAGCCCACACAGGACATTGGGTCAATTTTAGCTTTATTTTTTGTGAAGTCCCATGAATTGCCCGGACATCCCCAGACACGGCTGCAGAATTTATCACAACCGCAGCCATCGCCATAGCAGATATCCTGATCCACATAAACTCTGCGGCGTTTTGTCTCCTGCTTGGACATGAGGGTTGCACATGGCTGTTTCATAATGAGAACCTTCAGGCCGTCCTGATTCAATAAATCCCGAAGAACTTTCGATGTTCCCTGAACATCAAACGGGTCTGCAATGGTTACCTGGCAGCCAATCGCTTCACAAATCTTCTCAATTGACATCGGCTGAGTCTGATCGCCCATCGCTGTAATTCCGGTACCCGGATGGGGCTGGAAACCGGTCATTGCTGTCGCCGAATTATCCAAAACCATCAGGAGCATATTGGCATGATGATAGCGGGCATTAACCAGGCCCGGAATAATGGTGTGGAAAAATGTGGAGTCACCGCACATCGTCACAACCTTCTGGTCCAGCCCATAAGATGTCAGCTGTCCGAGACCTTCCGCCAGGTTGACGCCGGAACCCATAGCATTACATGCCTGATAAGCCCAGAAGCCGGCCGCCTGACTGGACATTATGTAACATCCGATATCGCCGACAACGATTCCCGGATTCTTTTCATATTTTAATGCTTTCTTTAATAAATAAAATGTTGCACGATGCGGACAGCCTGCACAGAATGTCAGATCACGTACCGGCAGTGTATCGGCCACACCTGCCTTTTCTTCATAATCCGGCGTATCTGCCAGCGCAGCAACCGCGTTCATAACAATATCCGGATTTAATTCTCCGATTCTCGGCAGCGCGCCGTCGGACCGGCCTGTAAACGCAATATTTAAACGATATTTACCCGCAAGAGCCTGCAGATTATGCTCCAGCACAGGGTCCACTTCTTCTAAAACAAGCGCCTGCTCCGCGGAACGCATATACTGAAGAATATATTTTTCCGGCAATGGCCATACGGTTGCAAGACTTAAAAGTCCCACTTCATCGCCCACCTCCAGACGGCGAATCGCCTCATGGCAGTAAAGCCGCCCGGTTCCTCCGGCCACAATCAGTTTCTTTGGCTGTTCCGGTCCTTCATAATGATTATATGGACAGGTTTCAAAAACTTCCTGAATATTATCCAGTTTTTTCAGCATCGGCTCATGGAGATAATTGACACAGGTTAATCTGTCCCACTCCCCAACCTGCTGCATCTGATGGGGTTTCTCCGGCAGCTCACCCAAAACCACATTTCCTCGCCCATGACAGACACGGGTCGTCAAACGCACGATAACCATCTGCTGCGTTTTTTCGGAAAGCTCAAAAGCATATGGAATCATGTCTTTTGCTTCCTGCATATTTGTAGGCTCAAGCATCGGCACATCGGCAGACATGGCCTGATAACGCGAGTCAAACTCATTGGTGCTTGAGTGTGCACTCGGGTCATCCGATGTGATAATGACAAGCCCGCCCTTAATTCCATGCTGTGCACCACAGTGAAGTGCATCGGCTACACATAAAAGACCATTCTGCTTTACAACGCATAACGACCTCGCATTTGCAAGTGATGCACCGATACAGGCCTCTAACGCACATACCTCATTCGTTGACCACTCCGCATAAAAATTTCGTTCCCGGGCAATCTTTCCCAACATGCCCAGTACCTGTGAAGACGGAGAACCCGGATAAGACGCCGCAAAATTTATACCGGCCTCAACCGCTCCACGCACAACGGCCTCATTCCCCTGCATTAAACAAACCTTTCCAGGGGCATCAGCTGTTATTGTCCATTCCATGGATTTAAGTCACCTCCCTTTCCCGATATCCAACTGCTTTGCTTATCAATGTCAGACTGGGAATATTGACAAATTTGTCACTAATATTCTACCACATATTATATAAATTTCAATATATTCGGCAGAACTTTGGCCTTTTACCCAAAAACAGGCATAAAAAAAGCTGAATAATACGAATTTATCAGCTTTTTTTATGTAATATTTATTGTTTTAAAACATATTATCATTTTTCATTCCACACATGCCTATAAAACCATTCCGGCAATCAAAATATACCTCTTCACTAAAACAGATTCCTTTCTATTACCTTTTGCTGTTTCAACTGCAACAGGAAATGCACCACCGTTCTTCTCATAATATAATGGTACATTTAAAAGATCGGGTTGTTCTTCAATCGTCAGATTAATTTTCGCTTCACTGTTCTGAATATGCAAAATCAAGTCGATGACCTGCTGTTTGTATGCATCTTGATACTTGATTATTTCCATATAGTCACTCCCGCGTTTTATTTTTATCTTCAATCATTCGAACCAGCTTTTCCAGCCCAAGACGGTCATCTTCCTTAAAGCGCCCTTCCACCGGGCTGTCAATATCCAGAACACCGATAATTTCTCCGTTCCGATGCAGCGGAATGACAATCTCAGACATGGAAGCTCCATCACAGGCAATATGCCCCGGGAACTCATGTACATTTTCCACAACTATTGTTTCATTTCTAAATACTGCCGTTCCGCACACCCCTTTGCCTATTTCGATTTCAATGCAGGCCGGCTTTCCCTGAAAAGGTCCCAATACTAATTTCCCATCCTGAATAAAATAAAAGCCCGCCCAGTTAATCTCCGGCAAAGATTGATACAGCAAAGCCGATAGATTTGCGTAATTGGCTATCGGATAAATCACGCCGTCAACCAGCGCCTCCGCCTGTTGTACCAGCAAATTATAAAAATCTGACATATTTTTCATCTCCACTCCCAACATGCCGCCAGTTATTGTTTCTTACATGGAAATCCATCCAAACACATTTGCCACTGAACTGATTAATATAATAATCACAAAGATTGGGCAAAGATATTTTATCATAAAGTTGAATATTTTCTTTCTTTTAAAAGGCGCGCCGTCTTTTTCCACCTCTTCCGCAATCCGCGCTGTTCCAATCACGCGGACAACCAACAGACATGTCGTCAGCGCCGCAATCGGCATCATCACAGAGTTTGTCAGAAAATCAAAGAAATCAAGGAAAGGCATCCCTATAATCTGTATAAAGGCCAATGGGCCATATCCGAGAGATGACAATGTACCCAAAACAATAATAATCACACCGACAACAATCGTTGCCTTGCTCCGGCTCCATTTCATCTCATCCTCAAATGTCGCCACTGCACTTTCAGTCAACGCTATCGCGCTGGTCAGCGCCGCAAAAAACACCAGGACAAAAAATAAAATTCCCATCACCGTTCCAAATCCCATACTATCCAATACTTTTGGAATCGTGATAAACATCAGCGACGGTCCGGCTTTCAACATTTCCGGGTCTCCGCCGGAAAAAGCAAAGACAGCCGGGATAATCATCAAGCCTGCCATAATGGCAATCGCCGTATCAAATATTTCAACGTTGCGCGTTGCGCCCTCAATCGCCACATCTTTTTTCATATAAGAGCCAAAAGTAATCAATATACCCATGGCAATCGATAGTGAATAGAACATCTGTCCCATGGCGGATACCACGGTCATCCATGAAAAGTTTTCAAATTCAGGTACAAGAAAATATTTCACACCCGCCATAGCGCCTTCCCGTGTCATCGAATAGGCTGCAATAATGACCGCCAGCGCAACCAGCACCGGCATCATAAACTTTGACACACGTTCGATACCATTCTCCACGCCGGCATAAATAATAATCAGCGCCACAATCGCAAAAATCAAAAACCATATCTCCGCCGAAAACCCGCCGGAAATAAAGCCGTCAAAATAGCCGTCCGCTGCCAACGCACCGCCATTTCCCCGTATATACTCAAACATATACTTGATGACCCATCCGCCGATGGTCGAATAATATGGCACAATCAGCATCGGAATGATGGCATTTATCCAGCCCCCGAAACGCAGATGCCATGTGCGCCCAAAAGCGCTAAATGCCCCCACCGGGCTTTTTTTCGTCATACGCCCTATAGCGGTTTCTGCTATAATCATCGTATATCCAAAGGTCAATGCCAGTAGGATATACACAAGCAAAAAGATTCCCCCGCCGTATTTTGCTGCAAGATATGGAAAACGCCATATGTTTCCCAGTCCCACAGAGGCGCCGGCGGCTGCCAGTACGAAGCCAATTTTCCCCGAAAAACTGCTTCTCTTCTCTTCATGTTTACTCATTCCCTTTAATCCCCCTGAAATTTATTTCATACCCCTGCGAAGCATCCGACATACGGGAGGCCCGAATGGGTAAAGAAAAAATGTCCCTTCGTCAGGCTTTCAAACCTAACAGGGGGCATTTTTCCATAAACTGCAAATTTTATTATACATGAAAAGGCCCGAAAATCAAAGCTTTTTAGAGAATTATTTTAATTTCACTTTCCCTATTCTTTTATAGGGAGATTATGTTGCTTTAAAAAAGAAAGTTTATCCCAATATCCACGCTGAAATAATATCTTTTCATTTACAACATGAAAAAATCCGCACCCACGCAATCCTAATGGGTCTTTCCACTCTAAGATGGCCCATTGCCCATCTTCAAAAATATTTTCCACAATACAAACCATTTTCGCAGTAGAAAACTCATTTGCAAACATTTCTCTAATAGCCGCAGCTCCTACAACAGGTTCATTTGCAACTTGATGGTTTGTTGCATTATTATCATACAGACTAACAATCATGTCTACATCACCGGCATTAAAAGCGTCTACCCATTTATTTACTACTTCTTTCGGACTTAGCATATAGTTATCCTCCTTTTTATTAGAAATACCATTGGTTTTAGTATACAGTATTTTGGAGGCACGCACATTTCCACAATGCTTGTTTTTGGATCTGTGGTTCAGCTTTCTTATTTATATTATTAAAAATCTTCCAGATAGACGGCCACTGACCGCGTCATTTCCCGCGAAAAATCCGAGTTATATTTTCTCTTGCAAAAAGCTTCCATCCACTCTTCATATGACTGGCTGCCTGTCTTTATCGCAAACATTTCCCGGTACTCTTCCTCTGCCATCTGCCGGTAACCGTTCTCATGAACCAGATGTTTAAGCGCCACCCGCTCCGGCTTTGTCCGCTCCATCTGCTGTTGTGTCGGATATCCAAAAACCAGCATTCCAACCGGGAAAACATAGGACGGAAGCGCCAAAATATCACGATGTATTTCTACATTTTCCATAATATCTCCGATATAGCAAGAACCAATCCCCAGGCTCCACGCTGCTGTCACCGCATTCTGGGCGGCAATCATCGCATCCGAAACAGCCAGCATCAAATCTCCTGCTCCCGGAAGCCTTGGCTCACAGCCTGCTGACCGAAAAGCCTCATACCACTTCCTGCAGTCCGCACAAAAAATCAGCACCATTTTCCCTTTGGCGATAAACGGCTGATGGTCGCAGCTTTCTGCCAGCTTCTCTTTCAGCGCAGCATCGGTAATATCCAGAATCGTATATAACTGCTGGTTCCCCGCCGTAGGCGCCATAGCAGCCGCCTCCAAAATCAACTGCCTGTCCTCACTGGATATCTCCTGCTCCGTAAATGCTCTGACGGATTTTCTTTCAAAAAGCTGACGAATCACTTCATTCATACTATTTCCCCCAATCTGTCTTTATCAAACTCTCCGTTGCCGGATTTTATTTCATTATACACTTGCCTACCCAGAAATTTAAAGTCTTTTAACGAATTATTTTAAACAATCCATGTTTATTGCAGTAAACATAAAAGACTCCATGCCCCCTTTTTCTGAATCGCACTGAAATTCCCTGCTCAGGATACAATTTAACAACGTTAAAAGTGTCCGATGTAACGTAGGCAATAAAGGATATGTAATGACTCTTATCCATAGAATGTTCCATCGTTACAGAATATTCATTATCGACGGTTTCTATATGAAGCAAATGTTCTTCATCACATTTTTCGGCATCCTGCTTCGGCAGCATTATTCCACAGCAATTAAAACTCCCCTGTCCAACAGAAGTAATAATATTACCGCACACAGGACAAACATAAAAATTCATTTTCTTTATATTAGCTGACAGATTGTCGTTTTCGCAAAGTTCTCCCGTCAACAGTTCGGCCACAGATGTTCCTAGAGCCTTCGCCAAATCCTCAATAATTCCTATATCCGGAAGACCTTTGTTCGTCTCCCATTTTGAAACAGTTTTGTCGCTGACGCAAATCTTTTCCGCCAGTTCTCTCTGCGTAATTTTCCTCTTTTCCCTCAATTCTTTTATGGTTTTTCCAGTAACATAACCCATAACACATACCTCTTTCTTTTATTATGAGTTTATTGTATCGCCTTATACACACAGCCGCAACCTGCGAAACGTAGATATTAAATATAAAATATTTGTCGTGGAATCCTTCGTCACACTTTGTCGCTCTACTCCTAGATCAATTCCAACAAATACTTTTTCATTTTTTCTTTTCTAACATAGCTAAGAGGCATATCACAAATACAACTTTCATCATATAAGCATTCTACGTATTCCTGTATTGATAAGTCACTTGCCACATAGGCTTCCCGTATTAATCCCCTTTTCACCTCACTAATACTATTTACTCCTCCATATTTTATAAGTAAATATTGGCCTACACTTATATAATGACAATATTGAATCGTATTATCTATTAATTCGTCTGATATGCTTATATCCATTAACAATAGGCTACGCAGTGTAATATCCAAGTTTTCAGGCCAATATCTAAGTTTTTGGAAATACATATAGCGCATCTTAGAAGTCATTTCTTTTACATTATTATATATCAAAACCTCTTTATGTTTGGATAACTCATTAATAAATGATATTTTGTTTTCTATCTTACCTTCTTGAAAATGCGGGTAGTAATGTTGCTCAAACACACACAACTTTATTACTATTATGTAAAACGCATCAATGATTTCTTGTTGATAAATATCTTCTAACCATTTTTCTGTAACTTCTTCATCTATATTTTTTCTCAATGCAATAAACCTACTATCAGAATAGCGATGGGCAATATGTGAATTTGAAATATGACGATTAATACTTTCAAACTCACTCTCTAAACTCTCACTTTTTTTCCATAGTTCTCTAAGCATCATTACATCTATGTATACCCAATCTGTTCTAAATCGATATATGGAATAATAAATTATTAAATATACAAATATGTATGTACAATTCTTCTTGCTCACTAATTTCAACAATTTCATAACATTTAACCTGTCATATGAAATCAACGCATCACACAGTTCATCTGTATAAAAATTATTAAATTTATCATTGAACATTATGCATTCAAAAATATATATGAAATTTTTCTGTTGCTCTTCCCTTTCAACCGCCTCCTGCAATACTTTCTTTATTAAATACATCAACATTTCTTCGCAGTACTTTCGAAAAAGCTGATTTTCCGAATAATAGCCTTGTAATAATGCTTCAATCAATTTCTTTTGATTTTCAGGCACACATTTCTCAAAGATTTCTTCCGTCAGTTTTTTCCATTCTCTGCACTCTAAAGAATTTTCACTAAGTTTAAAAACATCAAAATTAATATCTTCATATCCATCTACTTCTGCTCTTCGCAAATTCAACTCTAAAATGCTTAAGTGAAATACAAGGATATATTGCTCAAACAAAGCATTTGTTTGCATATTTTTTTCTCTCACAAATTCACCGAGTAACCTACATTCAGTTGCCATATTATGTACCCAAGCAACCTGGTTTTTTACCTTTTTATTCTTTTCTAATAAAAGAGTTATTTCTTTCTCCTTGTTCATTTTATATTCGCAAAATATATCCTTGAATAACTCAAAATATTTGGATTGAATTTCTGCAGTATCATCCTTGGAAATAATATATCTTAAACATTCCATATCATCCGAAAGCATTTCTATGCTACTTTTTTTTGCTCGTTCATATACAGTCTTTTTTTTAAAATCTCTATTAATATTTTTTATTATAATTGAGCTTCTTCTTACATCTATAACAGCTTTTAAAGACAAAATGCAGCTCGTACACTGAAAAAACAACACCGCAAAGACTAAAAAATAAATCACCACATATAAATACCAAAAAAAATTTAGCACTGCTATTACTTCTATAGAAATCTCAGTGCTATATATACTAATTATAGGCTTATATAGAACTTCTAAAACAAAAAACAATTCAAAAAACGGTTTTGAAATTATTCTATTATAAACTGTCAACCTTCTCTTTACATAGTATTCTATCAAATTAGTATCTAAATACTTTGTTACTTTTATATTCCCTGCACTTTGAAAAGACACAATAAACTGATAAAATGTCAATAGTATTGCATACACTGTAATTTGTCCACTCACAATTGTTAAATATGTAGCCTTATCAACAACCAGCGAATTATTAAATATGTATATAACTAAAGTTTCAAAAATTTTTTTCAAAAGTCGTTTTCTCCTTTCTACTACAATATATTTATGGTTAATATCCCTTACAGCCAGTAAGGAATTATCCATCTTGTTGCTTAAGCTGTTAGAATGTAGGTAGCAATTGGTATATCGTCTTCCTTTCTTGGACTTCGCGTCCGTTTTTTAGACTGATAACCAGCTTCTCATTCACAGCGTTCGTTTTATGCAGGTTGAATCGCCATAGGTGCATTCGCGTCACACCACAGTAGATTGAATAGGCAATGAGTAAAACTGGTACTTATCCATTGCATGATTAGATCTTAAGGAGTGACAGATTTATGAACCCAGTAGGTATTGATGTTTCTAAAGGTAAAAGTATGGTTGCTATCATGCGCCCTTTTAGTGAAATCGTTGCTACGCCTTTCGAGGTCAAACACACGACCAGTGGCATTAAGTCTCTTGTTAATCTTATCAATTCTGTTGAGAGGGGAATCCCGTATTGTCATGGAGCACACCGGACGTTATTATGAAGTCCTTGCTCATCAACTTTCCGGGGCCAACCTATTTGTCAGCGCCATCACCCCAAAGCTTATCAAGGGCTTTGACAATGATTCCCTTCGTAAGGTTAAGTCCGATAAAGCGGATGCCATCAAAATCGCCCGATATGCACTTGACAAATGGCAAAATCTCAAACAGTATAGTGTTATGGATGAAGTACGCAATCAGCTCAAAACCATGCCTCAGGATAATCCGGTTTATAGATTTCTTGATAAAAAACGATCTCAAGGTAAGCCTTATTACGTCTACATGACTGCTGGAGCAAACAAGTTTTTAAGAATCTACTATGGTTGGGTGAAAGAATATCTTTCATCACTTCCAGAATCCGAATAACTTCATAACACCTTCCTTCAGACCAGCACAGGTATGATGGTCTTGTTTTGATACCTATTTTTCAACTTGTATAAAATTTTCAATTTTCATAAATTTAGCTTTGACTTTTTATTTGCAGGCTATTTTCACATAATACACGACTACACACTAAGCAATGATTCAATACCTTTTATACAAATTCTCAATCCATATCACAAAGAAAATTCTAGTATAATTAAAACCTCTTAATAAAATATCCTATAGCTAACTTCTATTTTACAGCAAATATCTTTGGTTCAAAAGATATCATTAGCATGAAAAAAGGCCCCAAAACCTAAGCTTCCAAGGCACTCTGCATTATGCCAAAATCTCAAGCCACACTAAATATAACGTCTTACCTCTTTCATATATCTCAAATAAGAATCTCCAAATTTTTCAATACACTCTCTTTCCTCTGCAAGGATAATCCAATGAGCTGAAATCTGAAATATCAAAACTATACCCAACAATACCCACGAGCTGCTTAAAACCGCCATCCCTATAAAACAAATAAAATACGCTATATACATCGGATTTCTTGAAAAATGATATATCCCATTTATATTCAGTCCTTCATCCGATGGAAAAGAAAAATGAACTATAGAAACGGCACATAGAAATATACCTAATAAATAGAGACCTATGCCGAATCCAAAACACACCATATTATCTGTCTTGATTTTCAAAAATATCAAATACACAAATATGCTAAGATTGGAGATTTGATAAAACAAGTACGCCACCAGCTCATTCCCATACATTGGTGCAAAATGAGCCGCACGCTGTACTGCGTCTTTACTTATAAATGCCAACAATCCAAACCGTATTAGCAAAAACGGTATTAACAATAAAAAACTACTTATCTCCAATTTTAATCAACCCTCTTTCGGCTTCCGTGTATATGTTACATACTGATATGGAATTTTCCCCTCAACTCTCTGCTTTTCTTCACATACCCATTCTGTTTCATCAAATTCCGGGAAAAACGTATCCCCTGGAATTACCACATCAATCAGGGTAACATACATTTTATCTACTAGCGGGATTGCTTCTTTATATAGCCTGGCGCCTCCGGAAATAAAGCAATCTCTATCTCCTGCCAGACTAATGGCTTCTGCCAAAGAACAAGCTGTCGTACAATTATCTGCTTCAAATCTTTTTGTCCCGGACACCACAATTGTATAACGATTAGGCAGCGGCTTTCCTATTTCTTCATAAGATTTTCTTCCCATAATGACAATATTTCCAGTTGTCAACTCACGGAAACGTTTCTGTTCACCTTTAATGTCCCACGGTATCTTACCCTGGTAACCAATGACCCTGTTTTTTGCATATGCCACGATTAAACTTATCATTTTCTACTCCCGTTCCATAATATCCCCAATATAGCAGAACCCAATTTCCAGGCTCCGCCTCCCTGTCACTGCATTCTCAACAGCAATCTTTGCATCCCAAACCGCCAGTATTAAATTTCCTGCCCCCCAGATGCTTCGGTTCACAACTTGCTGTCTGAGTACCTCATTCATACTGTTCTCTCCTCAAATCTGTCTTTATCAAAATTTCCACTGCCGGATTATAATTTCATTATACACTTGCCGCCACCAAAATTTAAAGTACTTTAACGAATCATTTTAAACAATCCATGTTTATTTCAGTAAACATAAAAATTCTTTTTTATATTGGCTGGCAGATTGTCGTTTTCGCAAAGTTCCCCCGTTAACAGTTCAGCCACAGATGTTCCAAGTGCCTTCGCCAAATCCTCAATAATTCCTATATCCGAAAGGCCTTTGTCCGTTTCCCATTTTGAAACAGTATTGCCACTGACGCAAATCTTTTCCACCAATTCTTCATTAAGTTATCGGATAAATTTTTATTATAATTCAACTTTTTTGATATACCAAAATATAGATTTAAACTTTTGAATTCACAAATGCCTTTTCTTGTTATATAATCATGTTGACAATATAATATGCTTAACCAGGGAGCCGAAGGGGCGATTATGTCAGCCGCCGGACTTTATGAAAGGGGGCTGGTGCTATGGTTACATATGGAGATTTATTCAACTTTGTAATTATGCTTTGCGCTGTGATAACTCTTGTTATTTATATTAAACGCAAAAAGTAGCGCCCTCTGTCTGGTAAACTAAGGCGCTACTCTTTGTAGACAATTGTTTTGCCGACGGCTAGGTGTACTCTAGCTTTCGGCTCTCTTGTTAAGTATATTATATGCCATTGATACGAATTTTTCAACTATAATTTAACCAGTCTCTTAACCCTTAAAAGGGGCTTCATTTAATCTCACAATATTGGAGGAGTACAAAATGAAATTCGATGTTTCAAAATTACAATGGACAAGAGAACCGGAAAACTACCGGATTTCCCCGGAAAAAATCGAGATTACCACAAAGCCAAATACGGATTTGTGGCAAAGAACCTATTACCATTTCCGCAATGACAATGCCCCTGTACTTCAGATGAAAACCAGCGAGCCCTTTTTTTCTTTTGTTGTCAAAACAGAATTTGCCAGTCATCACCGGTTTGATCAATGCGGTGTTGTCATTTATCTGGACAGTGAAAACTGGATCAAAGGTTCTATCGAATATGAAAGTGACCAATTTCAGCACCTTGGAAGTGTAGTAACCAATCATGGCTATTCGGATTGGGCCACGACGGAAATTGATGCCAATATAAAATCTATGTGGTATCGGTTGAGTCGGCGGGAAGACGATTTCCGCATCGAATGTTCGGAAGATGGTGTTACTTACCGTCAGATTCGGATTTGCCATTTGTTAGAGGGTAAGGGAGAAATCGCATTTGGCATCTATGCCTGCAGCCCGGAAGATTCCTCCTTTTTGGCCACTTTCACCAACATGGAACTCACTGAATGCAAATGGCTGGCGCATGATGGTCAAGCTCCGGATAATACATACTGAAATGCCGCACATCGCCGTTAAGCACACCTTGATAATGCTGCGCATTTTTCCTTCGAGGGCATTCGAAGAACACCGTTAAATCACAAAAAGAGCCAGACGCACAGCCGCAGAGCCGATAACACGCAGAAAGGAGCCATTGCTTCCTAGATGATTACTCATCTAGGAAGTACAACGTCATTTTTTTGTTCCATACCCAATCGCCGACAGGATTCGGTCTATGATACGCGCATTTGCAAGCGAGAAAGTCCCGGAAACCGCAGGTTTCTCACCATCTGTGATGCATCTGCCAAGCTGTTCAACTTCCAGTCTGTAGTTGTGGGGAGCATCAATTGTTCGAATCTCATCAATGCCGTCAAAAGTCTGCAGACGGTAGCTCAGTTTTCCATGCGCATTGAAATCAAATCTGTCAGACCTGATTTCACCTTTAGTTCCGTGAATCTGGAAATAGGCAAAGCCGCGGTGCTTATCTGTCGCCAAAACCATCCCGCATTCAATATTTGCAACAGCACCATCGGCATACTCAAAAATACTCGTTGTATAGAGATCAATGCCATCAGGTGCTTTATGGGCAATCGCCTGAACTGTCTCCGGCTCCCTGCCGAGAATGCGGAGGACCAGACTGTTTACATATACACCCAGGTCATAGGTGCAGCCGCCGCAGGTTTCCTTACGCATGCGGATATTGGAGTGATTATAATCAGAAGTACAGAAGCCTGCCTCCATGTAGAGGATATCTCCAATTGCACCGCTCTGCACATCCTCCGCCAAAGCAGAAATAATCGGAGAATGAAGATACGCAAATGCTTCCATCAGATACACGCCGTTCTCCTTTGCTACATTGAACATTTCCTGCGCTTCAGCAGCAGTCGTGGCAATAGGCTTTTCGCAAAGCACATGCTTCTTTGCCTGCAGAGCACGGATTGTCCAGTCGTGATGCATCGTATTTGGAAGCGGAATGTAGACTGCTTCGACCTCCGGATCCGCGAGGAGTTCCTCATAGCTATCGTAAGCTTTCTGAAAACCATATTTTTCCTTGAATTTCTCGACTTTATCCAGACTTCGACCCGCAATAGCGTACATTTCGCAGTTCTCCGCCTGACGCATTCCTTCTGCAGTATTCCGCTCGAAGATCATTGCCGTGCCCATAACACCCCACTTTACTTTTCTCATTTTGCGCCTCCTAAATCTTTTTATATTCTGATTATACCGACTGATAAAAAAGGGCTTCCCGATTTCTCGGAAAGCCCCATAAAGTCTAGCTTTTTACTGATTACTCGATGATAGAAGCAACACGGCCTGATCCAACAGTACGTCCACCTTCACGGATAGCGAAAGTAAGACCCTGCTCCATAGCGATTGGGTGAATCAGTTCGATTGTCATTTCTACGTTATCACCAGGCATGCACATTTCTGTACCTTCTGGAAGGTTGATAACACCTGTGATATCTGTTGTTCTGAAGTAGAACTGTGGTCTATAGTTGTTGAAGAAAGGAGTATGACGTCCACCTTCATCTTTTGTTAATACATAAACCTGAGCTGTGAATTTTTTGTGTGGCTGAACACTGCCCGGTTTTGCAAGAACCTGTCCTCTTTCGATTTCAGTTCTCTGAACACCACGAAGTAAGCAACCGATGTTATCACCAGCCTGAGCTTCATCAAGAAGTTTACGGAACATTTCGATACCTGTAACAACAACTTTACGTGTATCTTCTTTAACGCCAACGATTTCAACTTCTTCAGAAAGATGAAGAACACCACGTTCTACTCTACCTGTAGCAACTGTACCACGGCCTGTGATGGAGAATACGTCTTCAACAGGCATAAGGAATGGTTTGTCTGTTTCACGCTGTGGGTCTGGGATATAGCTGTCAACTGTATCCATAAGTTCCATAATCTTGTCGCCCCATTCGCTGCTTGGATCTTCAAGAGCTTTTAAAGCGGAACCTTTGATGATTGGGCAGCCTTCGAATTCATATTCTTCAAGCTGTTCTGTGATTTCCATTTCTACTAATTCAAGTAACTCTTCATCATCAACCATATCACATTTGTTCATGAATACGATGATATAAGGAACACCAACCTGACGGGAAAGTAAGATGTGCTCTTTTGTCTGAGCCATAACACCATCAGTAGCAGCAACAACGAGGATAGCGCCATCCATCTGAGCAGCACCAGTAATCATGTTCTTTACATAATCGGCATGTCCTGGGCAGTCAACGTGTGCATAGTGACGGTTTGCTGTCTGGTATTCAACGTGTGCTGTGGAGATTGTGATACCACGTTCTCTTTCTTCTGGAGCCTTATCGATGTTTTCGAAATCTACTTTTTCGTTACCTTCTACTCTTTCTGCTAATACTTTTGTGATAGCAGCTGTTAAAGTTGTTTTACCGTGGTCAACGTGACCGATTGTTCCGATGTTACAATGTGGCTTAGATCTGTCGAACTTAGCTTTTGCCATTTTAACTTCCTCCTTTAATATACGCCCCGCGGGCTCAATTTTACTCAGCTATATCTGATTATATTGCATTTTCCTCAGATATTCAAGCCTATTTTTCATTGATTAAACTTCAATATGATTTATTTTTCTTTTGCATTAAGAACTTTTTCCTGTACACTCTTTGGAACCTGTTCATATCTCTCGAAGAACATGGAGTAATTACCACGTCCCTGAGTTCTGGAACGCAAATCAGTGGAATAACCGAACATTTCTGCCAGCGGAACATAAGCTCTAACCATCTTTCCGCCACCGATATCATCCATACCTTCAATACGTCCACGACGGGAGTTGATATCACCGATAACATCACCCATATACTCTTCAGGCATTGTTACTTCAACCTTCATGATAGGCTCAAGCAATACCGGATTACCTTTCTTCATAGCATCTTTAAATGCCAGAGAACCGGCAATGTGGAAGGCCATTTCAGAAGAGTCGACTTCATGATAGGAGCCGTCGTATACAGTTGCATGAACACCCAATACAGGGAATCCGCCAAGGATACCAGCTTTGGATGCCTCTTCGATACCTTCGCCAACGGCCGGAATATATTCTTTTGGAATAGAACCGCCGACAACAGTAGAATCAAACTTAAATGTTTCTTCTGCATTCGGATCCATTGGCTCGAATTTAACCTTACAATGACCATACTGTCCACGGCCACCGGACTGTTTTGCATATTTGCTGTCCACGTCAACCGCTTTTGTAAAGGTCTCTTTATAAGCAACCTGAGGAGCGCCTACGTTTGCTTCAACCTTGAATTCACGTAAAAGTCTGTCTACGATAATCTCCAGATGAAGCTCGCCCATACCAGCGATAATTGTCTGGCCTGTCTCCTGATCTGTATGTGCACGGAATGTCGGGTCTTCTTCAGCAAGTTTTGCCAAAGCTTCACCCATCTTGCCCTGACCGGCTTTTGTCTTAGGCTCGATAGCGAGCTCGATAACCGGTTCCGGGAATTCCATGGATTCCAGAATAACCGGATGCTGTTCATCACAGATAGTATCGCCTGTTGCAGATACTTTGAAACCTACAGCAGCAGCGATATCACCGGAGTAAACCTTATCCAATTCCTGTCTCTTGTTGGCATGCATCTGAAGGATACGGCCAACACGTTCTTTTTTGCCCTTTGTTGCATTCAGTACATAAGAACCGGAATTCATTGTACCGGAGTAAACACGGAAGAATGCCAGTTTACCAACAAATGGGTCAGCCATAATTTTAAATACAAGAGCTGAGAATGGTTCTTCATCAGAAGAATGACGAACAACTTCATTACCATCATCATCAACACCCTGAATAGCAGGAACGTCTAATGGAGACGGCATAAACTCAACGATTGCATCCAGAAGCTTCTGAACACCTTTATTTCTGTATGCCGTACCACAGCATACCGGAACAGCTTCACAGTTACATGTTGCTTTTCTCAGCACTGCTTTCAGCTCTTCCACTGTAGGTTCTTCACCTTCAAGATAAGCCATCATTAAATCGTCATCTAATTCGCAGATTTTTTCTACCAATTCTGTACGATACAGTTCAGCATCATCCTGCATGTCTTCAGGAATATCGATAATAGAAATATCGTCACCCTTTTCATCATTATAGATGTATGCTTTCATTTCGAATAAGTCAACGATTCCTTTGAATTCATCTTCCTTACCGATTGGCAGCTGGATGCAGATAGCATTTTTACCCAAACGGGTTTTAATCTGCTCAACTGCGCCATAGAAGTTTGCACCAATGATATCCATCTTATTGATGAATGCCATTCTAGGTACATTATAGGTATCAGCCTGACGCCATACGTTTTCAGACTGAGGTTCAACACCGCCCTTTGCACAGAATACGCCGACAGCACCGTCGAGTACACGCAGAGAACGTTCAACCTCTACTGTAAAGTCAACATGTCCAGGTGTATCAATGATATTGATACGGTTTTCCAAAGCGCCCGGCTTTGGTTTATTTCCTTCCTGAAGTGTCCAGTGACATGTTGTGGCGGCTGATGTAATTGTAATACCTCTTTCCTGTTCCTGCTCCATCCAGTCCATGGTTGCAGTACCTTCGTGAGTATCACCAATCTTATAGTTAACACCGGTATAATAAAGGATACGCTCTGTTGTTGTTGTTTTACCAGCATCAATATGAGCCATAATACCAATGTTTCTGGTTCTCTCTAATGGATATTCTCTTCCAGCCAAGGATAATTCCTCCTTATAAATAAGTCAGGCAGCAAGTATCTGCTTACCATCTGTAATGAGCAAATGCCTTGTTTGCTTCTGCCATCTTGTGCATGTCTTCTTTCTTCTTAACAGATGCGCCTGTGTTGTTTGCTGCATCCATAATCTCATTAGCAAGTCTTTCTTCCATAGTCTTCTCGCCTCTCTTACGAGAATAGAGAGTTAACCATCTCAGCGCTAATGCTTGTCTTCTGTCAGCTCTTACCTCGATTGGTACCTGATATGTTGCACCACCGATACGACGAGCTTTTACTTCCAATACAGGCATTACATTGTTCATAGCTTCTTCGAAAACTTCAACGGCATCTTTGCCTGTTTTCTCTGCCACTCTGTCAAATGCACCGTATACGATCTTCTGAGCAACACCCTTCTTACCGTCTAACATAACGTTATTGATAAGTTTAGTTACAACTTTATTGTTATAAATCGGGTCTGCTAATACGTCCCTTTTTGCAATATGTCCTTTTCTTGGCACGTTACTTCCCTCCTTAATATTACCGGTCGGATTCCGTCCGGCTATTTAATTCATAGGTACTCACGTTTCCCTACGTGTTCGCGCCGAATCGCGTTTATATAAACCTGCAACCTTCACTGCCTGGTAAAATAATGCTACATTCGCCGCAATAGTATTTGGTTTGAAAACAGTATTATTTAGCGTCCTTTGGTCTCTTAGCTCCATATTTGGAACGAGCCTGTCTTCTCTTAGCGACACCAGCTGTATCCAAAGTACCACGGATAATGTGATATCTTGTACCTGGTAAGTCTTTTACTCTACCGCCACGGATAAGAACAACGCTATGCTCCTGAAGGTTGTGACCTTCGCCTGGGATATAACTTGTTACTTCGATACCGTTGGAGAGACGAACTCTGGCGATTTTTCTAAGAGCTGAGTTAGGTTTCTTAGGAGTCGCTGTCTTCACTGCTGTACAAACTCCTCTTTTCTGTGGAGCGGACTGATCCGTCGGCTTTTTATGAAGGGAGTTGTAACCTTTCTGAAGTGCTGGTGCTGTGGATTTTTTCTCTACAGTCTGTCTTCCTTTTCTTACTAACTGGTTAAATGTTGGCATTATTTTCACCTCCTGCGTAAATTAAATCGGTTACCGTAAAAAATTTTACGTATTTGCGCACGCAAACAAGCACACCTTATCGCGCACACTAACTGAGTATATCAACTATTTTTTTCCTTGTCAATCGCTTTTACCAAAAGTTTTCCCTTTTTTTCAGCATTTAAACAGGAAAATCCGCAGCCCGGAATGAACTGCGGATTCCTTCTATATTCAGATAATTACTTACTCTTCAACCACGCCGATAACGGATTCTTCCTCAGAAATCATTTCTTCCGGATTAACGGTTTCATATTCCCCGGCATTATCTGTCGGCACAATTTCTTCCTCAGCCTCATCCAGAATCACTTCCATATCCGGATTGATATCTGTACTCAGGCGGGTTGCGCGGTAACGGCGCATACCGGTTCCGGCCGGAATCAGTTTACCAATCAGAACATTTTCCTTCAAGCCGATCAGCGGGTCAACTTTGCCCTTAATTGCGGCATCCGTCAGAACCTTGGTTGTTTCCTGGAAGGAAGCGGCGGACAGGAAGGAGTTTGTTGCCAGAGATGCTTTGGTGATACCAAGCATTACCTGGCTTCCCTCTGCCGGTTCTTTGCCCTGTTCAATGAGATTCTCATTAATCTCCTCAAAGTCAAGAACATCAACCAGAGTTCCCGGAAGATACTCTGTATCTCCGCTGTTCTCAATCCGAATCTTCTTCAGCATCTGACGAACAATCACTTCGACATGCTTATCGTTGATTTCTACACCCTGGAGACGGTATACACGCTGAACTTCCTGAATCATGTAATCCTGAACAGCACGCACGCCTTTAATCTTCAGAATATCATGCGGGTTCACACTACCTTCTGTCAGCTCGTCACCGGCTTCAATCACCTGGCCTTCCAACACTTTAATTCTGGAACCGTAAGGAATGAGATAAGCTTTTGTCTCTCCGGTTTCACTGTTTGAAACAACAACCTCACGTTTTTTCTTCGTATCTTTGATGCTGATCGTTCCTGCAAATTCAGAAATGATAGCAAGACCTTTTGGTTTTCTTGCCTCAAAAAGCTCTTCGACACGAGGAAGACCCTGTGTGATATCATCACCGGCAACACCGCCGGTATGGAAGGTACGCATTGTCAGCTGTGTACCAGGCTCACCGATAGACTGGGCAGCGATAATACCAACCGCCTCGCCAACCTGTACAGCCTGGCCGGTCGCCATATTGGCGCCGTAACATTTCGCACATACACCGATATGGGAACGGCAGGAAAGCACTGTACGGATCTTAACTCTTTCAATTCCGGCGTTCGACACAATTGCCGCACGCTTTGGCGTAATCATGGTGTTTGCTTTAACAAGCACTTCTCCGGTTTCAGGATGGACAATATCTTCCGCGGCATAGCGGCCGGTCATACGGTCCTCAAGGCTCTCGATAACTTCCTTGCCATCCATGAAAGCATTAATCCACATACCCGGAATTTCCCCTGTGCCTTCACAGCAGTCCGTTTCGCGGATGATCAAATCCTGAGATACATCAACCAAACGGCGGGTCAGATAACCGGAGTCGGCGGTACGCAAAGCTGTATCGGACAAACCTTTACGGGCGCCATGGGCGGAAATAAAGTATTCCAGTACGTCCAGACCTTCACGGAAATTGGACTTGATCGGCAGCTCGATGGTACGGCCGGATGTATCGGCCATCAAACCACGCATACCGGCCAGCTGTTTAATCTGCTGGTTGGAACCACGGGCGCCGGAGTCGGCCATCATATAAATATTGTTATATTTATCAAGGTTGGAGAGCAGGGCATCCGTAATCTTATCATCGGCCTGCTTCCATGTCTCAACAACGGCTTTATAGCGTTCTTCTTCTGTCGTAAAACCACGGCGGAAATTCTTTGTGATTTTCTCAATGGTCTTTTCCGCATCGGCAATGAGCTGTTTTTTAGCTCCCGGCACGGACATATCTGATACGGATACGGTAATCGCGCTGACTGTGGAATATTTGTAACCTGTGGATTTAATCAAATCCAGCACTTCCGCAGTCTTTGTTGCTCCGTGGGTGTTAATACATTTATCGATAATCTGTTTCAACTGTTTCTTTCCAACAAGGAAATCAATCTCCGGAACCAAATCATTTTCCGGCAGCGCACGGTTTACAAAGCCCAAATCCTGAGGAATGATTTCATTGAAAATGAAACGTCCCAATGTGGATTCGATAATACGGCTTGTCTTTACGCCATTGATATAACCTTCTTTACGGATTTTAATCCGGGCCTGAAGGGTAATGACTTTATTTTCATAAGCCATAATTGCTTCATTGACATTGTGGAAGAACTTGCCCTCGCCAGGGTCACCCGGTTTTTCCAAAGTCAGATAGTAAATACCAAGGACCATATCCTGGGAAGGAACGGCTACAGGCGCACCATCGGACGGTTTCAGCAGGTTGTTCGGAGAAAGCAGCATAAAGCGGCATTCCGCCTGAGCTTCCACGAACAGCGGTACATGCACGGCCATCTGGTCGCCATCGAAGTCGGCATTGTAAGCGGTACATACCAGCGGATGCAGCTTAATCGCTTTACCTTCAACCAGTACCGGCTCAAATGCCTGGATTCCCAGACGGTGCAGTGTAGGTGCGCGGTTCAGCATAACCGGATGTTCCCTAATAACATCTTCCAGCACATCCCAAACTTCCGGCTGGAGACGTTCTACCATTTTCTTCGCAGATTTAATATTGTGAGCCAGTCCGCCGGCAACCAGTTCTTTCATAACAAAAGGTTTGAACAGCTCAATTGCCATTTCCTTCGGCAGACCGCACTGATAAATCTTTAATTCAGGGCCGACAACGATAACTGAACGGCCCGAGTAGTCAACTCGTTTACCGAGAAGGTTCTGACGGAAACGTCCCTGCTTACCTTTCAGCATATCAGAAAGGGATTTCAGCGCACGGTTTCCAGGGCCCGTCACCGGGCGGCCCCGGCGGCCGTTATCAATCAGGGCGTCTACTGCTTCCTGGAGCATACGTTTTTCATTACGCACGATGATATCCGGAGCTCCAAGTTCAAGGAGCCGTTTCAAACGATTATTTCTATTAATAATACGACGGTAAAGGTCATTCAAATCAGACGTTGCAAAACGTCCGCCGTCCAACTGTACCATCGGACGGATATCCGGCGGAATAACCGGAATCACAGTCAGAATCATCCATTCCGGACGGTTGCCGGAAGTACGGAAGGCTTCCACAACCTCCAAACGTTTAATAATACGCGCCCGCTTCTGTCCGGTTGAATTCTTTAATTCTTTTTTCAGTTCATCGGCTTCTTTTTCCAAGTCAATGGCTTCCAGAAGTTCCTTGATGGACTCGGCGCCCATGCCGGCCCGGAAATTGCTGCCGAATTTTTCATAAGCATCTCTGTATTCCTTTTCAGAGAGAACCTGCTTATTCTGCAAGTCGGTTTCTCCCTTGTCCAGAACAACGTAGGATGCAAAATAAAGAACTTTTTCCAGATTCCGAGGAGACATGTCCAGGATTAAGCCAAGACGGCTCGGAATACCTTTGAAATACCAGATATGTGACACAGGAGCTGCCAGCTCGATATGCCCCATACGCTCACGGCGCACGTTGGATTTTGTAACCTCAACGCCGCATCGGTCGCAGACAACGCCTTTATAGCGAATTTTCTTGTACTTACCGCAATGGCACTCCCAGTCTTTCTGAGGTCCAAAAATCCGCTCGCAGAACAAGCCGTCTTTTTCCGGTTTCAAAGTTCTATAGTTAATGGTCTCCGGCTTTTTTACTTCGCCATGGGACCAGCTTCTGATTTTCTCAGGGGAAGCCAGACCAATCTTGATGGCGTCAAATGTCATCGGTTGATATGCTTCACTGCTATTCATTTCAGGCATTCACGACACTCCTTTCTTTAATCCAGATCCGGTTCTTCATACAGGTCAAAGTCTTCACTGTCATCTGCGGCGCCGTTTACATCGACATCCACAATCTCATCACCCTCCACGGTTTGTTCGCTATATCCATAATCGCCAAAGGACTCATCAGCGCTGACATAACTTCTCTGACTTTCCATAAAATTGCGATACTCTTCATCATCGGTATAATCTACCGTCTCACCAATCTCAACTTCTGTCTGATCATCACGGAGAACACGTACATCCAGGGCCAGAGACTGAAGTTCTTTAAGGAGTACCTTAAAGGATTCCGGAATACCCGGTTCAGTGATATTTTCACCTTTAATAATAGCTTCATAGGTCTTCACACGGCCAGTCACATCATCGGACTTGAAGGTCAGGATTTCCTGCAAAGTATAGGATGCGCCGTAAGCTTCCAGCGCCCAAACTTCCATTTCACCAAAACGCTGACCGCCGAACTGAGCTTTACCACCCAGAGGCTGCTGTGTAACGAGGGAGTAAGGACCTGTGGAACGTGCATGAATCTTATCATCAACCAGATGATGGAGTTTCAGGTAATGCATGTAGCCAACGGTAACCGGGCTGTCAAATTCTTCGCCGGTACGTCCATCACGAAGCCGTACTTTACCTGTACGGTCAATCGGAACGCCCCGCCACTCTTCACGGTAATCCATATGCTCTTCCAGATAATTGTAAGTTTCTTCAGAAATACGGTCTTTCCAGTTTTCTGTAAACTCTTCCCAGGATTTATTGACATAGTCATTGGCCATTTCCAATGTCTGCATAATATCCTCTTCATCGGCGCCGTTAAATACCGGTGTTTCAATCTTAAAGCCAAGGGCTTTGGCTGCAAGACCCAGATGGACCTCGAGAACCTGTCCGATATTCATACGGGAAGGTACGCCCAATGGGTTCAGCACGATATCCAGAGGACGGCCATTTGGCAGGAACGGCATATCTTCAACCGGTAAAATACGGGAAACAACACCCTTGTTACCATGCCGTCCGGCCATCTTATCGCCAACGGAAATCTTACGTTTCTGAGCAATATATACGCGAACAGATTCATTCACTCCCGGAGGAAGTTCATCTCCGTTTTCTCTTGTAAATACTTTGGCATCAATAATAATACCATAATCGCCGTGAGGCACTTTCAGGGATGTGTCGCGGACTTCTCTGGCTTTCTCGCCGAAAATCGCACGCAATAAGCGTTCTTCCGCCGTCAGTTCCGTTTCACCCTTTGGCGTAACCTTTCCGACAAGGATATCCCCGGCACGGACTTCGGCGCCGACACGGATAATACCTCTTTCATCCAGGTTTTTCAGAGCATCATCGCCGACGCCCGGAACATCTCTTGTGATTTCTTCCGGCCCCAGCTTGGTATCTCTGGCTTCCGCTTCGTACTCAGCAATATGAATCGATGTATAGACATCCTCCTGAACAAGGCGCTCGCTCAAAAGAACGGCATCCTCGAAGTTATAGCCTTCCCATGTCATAAAACCAATCAGCGGGTTCTTTCCAAGTCCAAGTTCACCCTGATAAGTGGATGGACCGTCAGCCAGAACATCGCCGGCTTCTACCCGTTCATTTTTGAATACGATCGGGCGCTGATTGTAGCATGCTCCCTGGTTGCTTCCCACAAATTTCTGTAATTTATAAACATCGCGCTGACCATCATCGGTCTTAACGATAATTTCGCTTGCCGCGGAACGTTCAACCACACCGCTGTGTTTAGCAACAACGCAGACACCGGAGTCAACGGCGGCTTTCTGCTCCATACCTGTTCCCACGATGGAAGAATCCGTCAACATCAAAGGCACAGCCTGACGCTGCATGTTGGAACCCATCAGGGCACGGTTCGCATCATCATTCTGCAGGAACGGAATCATCGATGTTGCCACAGAGAATACCATTCGAGGAGAAACGTCCATCAAATCCACTTTAGCTTTATCGAACTGGGAAGTCTCTTCACGGTAACGGCCGGATACAGAGTTGTTTACAAAGTATCCGTTCTCATCAATCGGCTCGTTGGCCTGTGCTACAGTATAGTTATCTTCTTCATCGGCCGTCAGATAGATAACCTCATCTGTTACCCGCGGATTTTTCGGGTCGGATTTATCCAGCTTACGATATGGGGCTTCAATAAATCCATACTGGTTAATCCGTGCATAGGATGCCAGCGAGTTAATCAAGCCGATGTTCGGACCTTCAGGTGTCTCGATCGGACACATCCTTCCATAATGGGAATAGTGAACGTCTCGAACCTCGAAACCGGCTCTGTCTCGGGACAAACCGCCTGGTCCCAATGCGGAGAGACGACGTTTATGCGTCAACTCGGACAGCGGGTTATTCTGGTCCATAAACTGGGACAACTGAGAACTTCCGAAGAATTCTTTAACTGCCGCTGTCACCGGTTTAATATTAATCAGAGACTGTGGAGAAATGCCCTCCAAGTCCTGAGTTGTCATTCTCTCGCGAACCACACGTTCCATACGGGAAAGGCCGATACGGTACTGGTTCTGCAAAAGTTCACCAACGGCACGGATACGGCGATTGCCCAAATGGTCAATATCGTCATCATTTCCAATACCATATTCCAGGTGAATATTATAGTTAATGGAAGCAAAAATATCTTCCTTTGTAATGTGCATCGGCACCAATTCGCTTAAGTTTCTGCGGATTGCATCCTTGATGGCGTCAATATCTTCATTTTCTTCGAGAATAGCGCTCAAAACCGGATAGTATACCTTCTCTGTCACGCCGACTTCCGCCGGGTCCACATCAACCCAGCTTGTCAAATCAACCATCATATTTGACAGAACTTTTACGACTTTTTCCTCAGTCTGAACAAAAACATATGGAACCGCCGCATTCTGAATATCGTTAGCCAGCTGCTCTGTCACAACCGTGCCTGCTTCGGCAATAATTTCACCTGTTGTCGTATCCACAACAGATTCAGCCAGCGGCCAGTTCTTAATACGGTACTTAAATGCCAGCTTTTTATTGAATTTATAACGTCCAACCTTCGCCAGATCATAACGCCTTGGGTCGAAGAACATGGCATTGATCAGGCTCTCTGCACTTTCAACCGCCAGAGGCTCGCCCGGACGGATTTTCTTATATAATTCCAGCAGACCATCCTGATAATTATCCGAGGTGTCCTTTGAAATACTCGCAAGAATCTTTGGTTCCTCACCAAACATGTCAATAATTTCCTGATTTGTTCCAACGCCAAGGGAACGAATCAGAACAGTGACAGGCACTTTACGTGTACGGTCAACACGGACACTGAATACATCGTTGGAATCTGTTTCGTATTCCAGCCATGCGCCGCGGTTTGGAATTACTGTACAGGAGTAAAGTTTTTTACCAATCTTATCATGGCCGATGCCATAGTAGATGCCCGGAGAACGCACCAACTGGCTGACAATAACTCGTTCCGCACCGTTGATTACGAATGTGCCGGTTTCTGTCATCAACGGCAAATCGCCCATAAAAATTTCATGCTCGTTAATTTCATCTGTTTCTTTATTAATGAGACGCACTCTCACCTTTAAAGGCGCCGCATACGTCGCATCTCTCTCCTTACATTCATCGATGCTGTATTTCACATCATCTTTGCATAATGTAAAGTCCGTAAATTCAAGACTTAAATGGCCGCTGTAATCTGCAATCGGAGAAATATCATCAAATACTTCTTTTAAACCGGCATCCAGAAACCACTGATAAGAGTTTTTCTGTACTTCAATGAGATTCGGCATATCCAGGACTTCACGCTGTTTTGCGTAACTCATACGAATGCCTTTACCGGATTTCACCGGCTTAACACGCTTCATATTATTCATTGACGGTTTTTCACTCCTTAATATTAAAACCTGTTAAAAAGTTACTTCAATCTTATCAAAACCCAAACTAAAAGGCCTGGGCCTCCATACTAATTGCATCATAATATTATAAGGCAATCCCCCTCCCCTGTCAACCAAAAAATAGAAATTGCCCCCAACCAAAAAAGAGAGCATCCTTTCGAATACTCTCTTCCTCTTCCCATTATATGAGCCTTAATTAGTCCATGATATAAGGCATAAGTGCGATATGTCTTGCTCTCTTGATAGCAACTGTAAGAGCTCTCTGATGTTTTGCACAGTTACCTGTGATTCTTCTAGGAAGAATTTTACCTCTCTCAGAGATATATCTCTTTAATTTGTTTACATCCTTGTAATCAATTACAGCGTTTTTATCTGCACAATATACGCAAACTTTTTTTCTTCTGCGTCCGCCGCGTCTCTTCATTGGAGAATCGCTTCTTTTTTCTCTATCGAATGCCATGATTTTAACCTCCTAATCCAAATTCTAATTTCTGGAATCTAACAATTTAGCTGAACGGCAGCTCCTCGTCCAAACCATCCGGAATGTTCATAAAGCCATCGCCTACAGGCGCGCTTGGCGCTGGCGCTGCGGCCGGCCGACTGCCGTAAGCTGCTGCCGACTGTTCGCTGGCTGCTTTACTTTCGGCAAATTCCTGGTCCTCCACAACAACCTCTGTTGTATAGACTTTCACACCATCACGGTTTGTATAACTGCCTGTCTGGATTCTTCCGGACACAACAATCCGAATGCCCTGTCTGAAATATTTCTCTGCAAATTCCGCACTGCGTCCAAAAGTTACACAGTTAATGAAATCTGCATCGGCTTCTCCAGCTCTCTTAAATGTCCGATTGACAGCCAATGTATACCTGGCCACGGCCACCGGACGTTCTCCCTGAGAGTAACGCACTTCAGGGTCCCTTGTTAATCTTCCCATCAAAATAACTTTATTCATTTAGACTTACACCTCTTTCTGTAAATGAAAATTAAGCGTCCTGTCTAATGCATAAATACCGAATTACATTTTCCATGATGCGAACACGCTGTTCAACTTCATTTGGACAATTAGAATCAGATTCGAAAGTAATGAAATAGTAGAAGCCTTCTTTCATCTTCTGAATTTCGTAAGCTAACTTTCTCTTACCCCATTCATCCACGTTTGTCACATTGCCGCCGAAACGAGTAATGATGTCTTTAACCTTTTCTACGGTTGCGGCTCTTTCCTCATCTTCGATTTTAGTTGTGACAACAACGCATAATTCATACTTTTTCATGCTGCTGCACCTCCTTCTGGTCTTCTGGCCCTCTGTCATACGCAGAGAGCAAGGAAATAATAAAACATATCACAATTAGACATGATAACATAAAAAAAGGCCTGTTACAAGCCTCTTTTCAAATTTCTGATATTTTTTTCCACCAGTTTCCGGGAAATCATCACCGGATGTCCACAGCCGATACATCTCAGCCGAAAGTCCGCGCCAATCCGCAGAACCTCCCACTCGAAGCTTCCGCAGGGATGCTTTTTCTTCAATTTTATAATATCCCCTACCTGTATATCCATCCTGCCCTCCAAAAAACTGCAAATATAAAAAAAGCGAGCTACTGAGGGGATTCGAACCCCTGACCTACGCATTACGAGTGCGTCGCTCTACCGACTGAGCCACAGTAGCCTGCTTTTTCATTATACCAAATTAATTGATTTTGTCCAGCCCTAAATATTAATATTTATTATGAACAATCTCCACCGCACAGAGAAAATCCTTAATATTCAACACTTTACCGTCATCCAAAACAGCTTTTCCGGTAAATCGGCCAAAAACCTGATGCTGATCCGTCATAATCAATTTCACATCTGTCTTCGCACTTCTGTCGAATATCGGGACAAAATCTCCCTCCAGCCGCTCATCCGAGGATAAAATCTGCCACTCCTCTGTATGCAGCAAATTGCCGTCCATATCCTGCGGTATACATAGGGTTACCTCCGACAGTTTATGAATCATCCCATCATAGAAAAGAACATTTTCGCTGGCCGAGGTGCGGTCACTGAATCCATAACCGATGTTAAAGCCAAAAGGAACGCCCTCAATCCAGCCGCTTCCTGTTCCCCAATACCAGGTATTATCATAGGTCCATACGCCCCGGCCCCAGTCAAGCACTCCCATGGAATTCTCCGGTTTAAACCTCCACTGTTCATCACCCAACTGCACACAGCCGCTGGCCGGCATACAGTTGATTTTCTGATTATAATAGAAGGCTTTCGGAGCATCCGCCCACGGTGTCGCAATACACATACTTTCCGACGGCTTTTGCAGCAGCCATATTTCCACATTCAAATCTTTGCCGTCTTTAAACTTCTTAAAATGGCACTGAATCTTCCTCCGGTCAAATACCATCGAATATTTTAAATGCACCCGATTATTTTTAAAATTGGCATTGCCAAAATCGGAATGACTGCCAAGACGCAGCCTGCCCATTGTCAAAGGCACAAGAATTGTTTCTGTGTGATGCCACTCCTCGTCAAAATTCAATACTGAAACACTGATCATTCCCAGATAACCCAAATCAGAAATGGTAAAGGCCGCTCCGAAATGGTCATTCGTTACCAAATAATAATCCCACTCCTTAATACGAAATCCCGGCGCTTTAATTTTCTTCCGATCATACTGCCAGACAAGGCTTCGCGCCCACCCCGGCTCATTTACGCAGCCTTTGTTGTCCAATAACGGCTGTACCTGTGTCACTTCATGTTGTTTCATAACCCCACCCCTTTCATTTTCCGATAAGTATCACAAAAAATCTCCGCCATCACCGCATAGCCTTCTCTTGTCGGATGAACGCCATCCTGAAAAGCCCGGCTTATCCCCTTTTTTTCCACATATTCAGGAAATTTTTTCTGAAAATCCACACAGGGAATCTGCTTTTTTTCACAATAATCCATCAGCCACTCCCTGTAGCTTCGAAAGAGAGTCATCGTCTCTTCAATGCTGAAAAAGCTGTACCAGCAATTTTTCAGCATGGCCCCATCCACCTGAAGGGGAATACCGATTATCGGCGGAATATTTGCCGCAAGGGCTTTTTCGATAATCATATTCATGCTTTCTCTTGTATGGGCCTGGGGAATCCCCATCAGAATATCATTGGCTCCCGCCATAACAAACATTTCCTTGGGATGATGCCAAACCACATCCTCCATAAAACGGACGTTCATGCCGTCTGCCGTGTCTCCGTTTTCCCCTTTATTTAAAATATGTATCCCAAGCGCCCGGGATGCCAGATAAGGCCAGGCATATCGGCTGCTCACGCCATACCCATACACAATGCTGTCTCCCAGACACACCAAATCGACTGTTTCCATTTTAAACCCCCGCTTATCCTTTTACTTAATTTCAGTATAACATTCAAAAAGGACATTGTGAATGATGACTTCCCAATGTCCTTTAAAAACTTAATAATACATAATCACCGGCGTACCTATCTCCGTATTCCAGAACAAAGATTCCACCGCATCATACGGCGTATTAATACAGCCGTGAGAACCACTATTTAAATATTCTGTTCCACCATAAACGGAACGCCACAGAGAATCATGAATTCCAACACCGCCAACGATTTTCATCCAGAAATTTACCGGCTGCCTGTAGTCATCGCCGGTAAGAACTATATTCTGCAGCCGATTATGGATATAATATACCCCAGACGGTGTGCCATGTCCGGTATTCAGCGTCCCCGATGTAATCGGCGTCGAAAGGAACAGCTCACCATCCTTGTAATACCACATATACTGCCCGGACAAATCAATTTCAATATAAGTAAATCCAATATCATCCGGCGAATTCGGATCCAAATAATCATACGGCGTCATATAATAAATTGGCTCCCGGCTTGTCACCCGCTTATTTTGAATATCATCCATCAACAACTCAATCTCACTGTCAACATCCGTTCCCCATCCATAGCTTCCCGGCTCTAATGTAATCCAGTATCCTCTGGAGGAATAGAAATCCCTGTATGAATTTATCGTATCATATTTATTGGCAAGTTCGCACAAATAATTGTAGGCCGCATCCTCTGAAATATAATACTCTCCGTCTCCATTCTGGCGCACCCACTGCCGTATCTGCTCTATACCAATCTTTTCCTCATTGCCATGAAAATTATAGGTTATCTCAGCCTTGCATAATTCATCTACTTTCTTCAGTTTATCCTGAATCTCCGGCGACTCAATTGTAATCTCCGGCTCTTCATAACAACCGACAGCTTCCAGTGAAATCTCTGTTTCACCCTTCCCCATAGCCTTTGCAATTTCTGATTTCACCACATCTTTTTTCAGTGTATTTCCTTTTTTCTCTTCCACCAGGTTGAATCCATTATCATCCACCGTCAATGATGCGTTGACCGGCGCCGTCATCTCCTGAGTCATACACTGAAGTTCATCAATCTTTTTATTTAACTTTTCTTTATTCCATTCGTAAACCGCTTCTATCTCATAATCTGTCTGGGAAAAGAATTTCGCCGGCCATAACCAGCCCATTTCCTCCGCTTTCAGCTTATCTACCTCATCAAAATTATATACAAAATCAAAATCTTTTCCTGAAAGAGTTTCCGTTGTTCCATCAATCGTCGCAACTTTCATCTCATAGCGCTGCATCGACTGTTCCAAAACAGCTTTAATTTCTTCCGGCTGCTCATAGGAAACCTCCACGCCGTTAATCGACGTATTCGGATAAAACACCTTGCTGAAGTAAACAGATACGCCGACATAGCAGGCCAGCAAAAGGCCAACGGCACATCCTGATATTATTAATATTTTTTTCTTCTTGCTCATTTTTTTGTCTTTCTATATTAAATCCAAAACCTGTTAAATTTAATATTCCCTTTTCCGAATAATATTAAAACAATTCCACATACTAATTTGTGTAAACCCATTCAGGGATTTATATCATAAACAACGAAACATTTGAAAGGAGCCTACAACATGAGTAAAAATGCTTGTATCCAGTGTTCTATCAAAGAATGCAAACACCATTGCGGAACTGAAGATTACTGTACTTTAAACCAGATTAAAGTCGGCACTCACGAAAGTCATCCAACCAAAATCGAATGCACTGACTGCGAATCTTTCGTATTCAGAGCATAATCTCTAAAAAGAGAAGGAAGTGGGCAGGCAACAACTGTCCACTTTTTTCTTTTTATGAAAATTCTACAAAATAGGCTGCCTCAAATCTCTCACCCGGCTGAAGCCGCTGAATCCAGTCTTTCTCATCCAGCTCCCCGGAAAATCCTTCCCTGTCGCACCGGCCATACCATGGCTCAATGCAGACAAAAGGCGCCTGTTTTCCCGGCGGCGACCACACGCCAAACAGCGGTGCAGCGAAAGTGACCGTAACATAAGGGCGCTTATCCGGCCGCATCAGATAAACCCGCGTCGTCTGCCTTTCAAATATCATTGTATCTTTTCTGAAGGTTTCCCGGTTAAAACGATATAAGCCCTGCTCCAGCGGAAGTTCATATTCTTTAGCTTCATAAAGGCCCCTGCGGCTCAATGAATGATATTTGGGATTTTCCTGTTTCTCCATATCAAAACCTATATAATAATCGGTTTGAAGGTGGCTCTTATCCAGCGGACATCGAAACGCCGGATGACCGCCGATTGAAAAAAGCATCGGCTCCGAATCCCGGTTGGTCACTACCCATCGGACCTCCAGAATCTTTCCGCGCAGACGATACCGAACAGCCAGATGGAAGTCAAAAGGATACATCTTCTTAGTCTCCTCATTCGAATCCAAAGCAAACCAAATCTGATCCTCAGTCTCCACACTTTTACTGAACAGCATATTCCGGGCAAAACCATGCCGCGGCATCCGATATTCTCTGCCCTTATAACGGTATACCTGGCCATTTAATTCTCCGACTATCGGAAACAATAATGGCGAACGGCGATTCCAGTAATCCGGGTCTCCATTCCATATATACTCTGTTTTGTTTTTTACACTCTTAACAGACATAAGTTCGGCGCCCTGATTATTTATGTAAACAACTAAATCGTCATTTCTCAAAATATAAAAGCGGGACACCTGTTTTCTCTTAAAAAGTCCCATATTATTGCACCCCCGGCATATATATGTCAACTTAATACTAATTTTATCACAATATGCACAAGATAACAATGTCGTTTTGCACCAATTTCACGCTAAAATATTTCGTTAGCCAATTACTTTAAGTTATTGTTTCAATAAATTATATGTATTTTACAACCTGATTGCGTCTGCCTATAATATAGATAAAGGTTATATTATTAACGGGAAAACACCACCGATGGATGGTATGCGGCCGCGTATCATCTGTCGGAATACCGACTTCCTTAGTTGCCATTTTGGAGATATATACCTAAGCCCTCAATACAAAAAGAAGCATCACTCAGTCTCGTCCTTGCAACAGTGATACTTCTTTTTTTCTCTATTTTACTTACAAAAAGCTTCCGGCAAAATCTATAAGCCGGAAGCTTTTTACCTATTCTTCTTTTACGATTCTGGACTCTTCGGACTTCCAGTTCCCGCTCCACTCCGCGCCTGTGTCTGCATAATAAATATAATGAAATTCCTTATGCTCTTGCAAATACTCTTTCGTAAAATTAATAAACTGATTCATTGCATGGGTTCTCGGACGGTTTTTCAGGCAGAAAAATCCAATATCCCAGTTAAATCCTTCTTTAATCTTAACCGCTTTAATATTCGGCAATTGGCTCTTTTCCACCAGCGGCCGCGGCAAAATAGAAACCCCCAGATTAAAATCAACCATTTTCAGAGGAAAATCCCACTGGCTGCTTATTGCCGTCACATTCGGCGTGAACCCGGCCTGCATACATAGCTGCATAATGTCGTCATAAAGAAGATACTGTTCGTTCATCAAAACAAAGTTTTCATCTTTAATATCACGAATACTGATGGCATCTACCGCTGCATAAGCCTTATTTATATTCACTACGGCAACACCTTCATCATGGGTAAGCGGTATCACCTGTACATCCCGGGCAATCGGCACATTTTCCGAAAGCATCCCGACTCCCAAATCCAATCGCTCTTCTCTCAACGCTGTGTTGATATCCTTTGTTCCCTCGCCGGACACAGAAATATGGATTCCCGGATATTCTTTCTGGAATTCGCAGATTAGTTCGAAATAACATAAAAATCCGAGAATATTCGGAAGACCTATTTTTATTTCTCCCTGATTTGACAGCCGGACATCCTCTATCATTTTATAAATATCCTGAAACTGCTGAATCAGAAACACAGATTTTTGAAGCAGGGCCTGACCCGTATCCGTCAGCTCAAAGCTTTTGTTCGTCCGCTCGATCAGCACCGTATTCAGTTCGCTTTCCAAAATGCGAATACTCTTACTCAATGCAGGCTGAGAGAGATGCAGATGCTCGGAAGCCTTACGGAAATTTTTTGTCTTGGCCAGCTCCACAAAATATTCTAATTGTCGTATATCCACGACTTCACCCCTTTGTATAAATACAACCCTTCGTCCGCTCCCCTCCTATACGGACTTATAACTCCTTTGAAACCAATTCGAGCGCTGCCTCAATCACCTTATCCATATCATAATATTGATAATTGCCGAGGCGGCCGCCAAATATAACCCTATCCTCCTTTTCCGCTAATTTTTTATATTCTCCAAACAACGCGTTATTCGCATCGTTGTTTACCGGATAATACGGCTCCATACCCACCTTCCACTCGGAAGAGTATTCTCTGGAAATTACCGTTTTTTCCTGTTTGCCAAATTCAAAATGTTTATGCTCGATGATACGCGTATAAGGCACTTCCCTCGCCGTATAATTTACCACTGCATTTCCCTGATAATTATCACAGTCAAGCACCTCTGTCTCAAAACGAACCGAACGGTATTCCAGCGCACCCAGTTTATAACCGTAAAATTCATCAATCATACCTGTAAACAATGTCTTTTCTGCAATGTCCGGGTTCTCCTTGATAAACTCAAAGTAATCGGTATTTGTCCGAACCTCAACGCCGTCCAGCATCTTCTCAATAATTTTCGTATAACCGCCCATCGGAATTCCCTGGAAACGGTCATTAAAATAATTATTATCATAAGTAAAACGCAATGGCAGACGTTTGATGATAAAGGCCGGAAGTTCTGTGCAGTCACGCCCCCACTGTTTTTCCGTGTATCCCTTTACCAGCTTCTCATACACGTCACGGCCGGCCAGAGATAATGCCTGTTCCTCCAGATTCTTTGGCTCCTCAATATGAAGTTCTTCAATCTGTTTCGCAATAATGTCCTTCGCCTCCTGCGGCGTGCGGATATTCCACATCTTGCTGAAAGTATTCATATTAAACGGCAGATTGTATAATTCGTCCTTATACACAGCCACCGGCGAATTGATATAATTATTAAATTCCGCAAACTGGTTGATATATTCCCACGTTGCCTTATTGGATGTATGGAAAATATGTGCGCCATATTTGTGAACGTTAATCCCCTCAATCTCTTCGCAGTAAACGTTGCCGCCGATATGGGGCCGTTTATCAATCACAAGACACGTTTTGCCTTTCCTTTTCGCCTCATAGGCGAATACCGAGCCGAATAAGCCCGCGCCTACCACTAAATAATCGTATTTCACACCCAAACCTCCATCTTATCTTTTTCAATTAAGCAAATATTTTACAAAAAGCTTCAATGCCTTTCAGTTTCAGCCTTCCATATTTCATATGGTAATCATCCATAATTTCTTTGACATCATGAATTAACTGGCGGCTGTTGGCCGGACGGTCTACAATCAAATCCGAGCCAATAAAACGGATAAACCACGCTGTATACTCTTTACTCCATTTTTTAAGAAAACCTTTTTTATACCAAAAATCTGTAATCACCCGCATATTGCGAACATGCTGGCTCAATTTCCGTTCATTAACTCCGTTGTACTTGTTCATCAGAGAACCTTGTCTGAAGCACTGGTAATAATGAAGTTTATCACTGATAAACTGGATTCCTTTTGCCAATGGCGCCGCCTGAAAAATAAAAACCAAATCCTCGCCAAACAGTACATCTTCCGAAAATTTCAAGTGGTTTTTCATGAGGAATTCTCTCGAAAAAGCCCTGTCCCACGCAAACGGATTACCGGCAGGCTCCTTAAATAAAGCATCCGGATGAAATTTTGGATAATAAACATCCCGGCAGGCCAGATTCCAGACAACCCAGGCGTCCGGCTCCGGAATCTCCGGAAAAGGAGTTGACCCAAAAACAATAATATCCGCACCATGATTCAAATACTCTTCATAAATTCTTTCGCAGGCATTCAGGGCCAAGTAATCATCCGAATCTAAAAACAAAATTAATTCGCCTGTCGCCACTTCAAGTCCGGCATTTCGGGCCGAAGATAAACCGCCATTCTCTTTTTCAACCAGTTGAATTCGTTTATCCAGCGCCATATATTTCCGGATAACAGCAACTGAATCATCCTTGGTGCCATCATTCACTCCAATAATCTCTATATCAAACAGTGTCTGATTTACCACGCTTTCCAGACATCGATTCAGATAGTCTTCCACATTATATATTGGTATAATTACCGAGATTTTTGGTCTTTTAACCATGCTAATCCCCTCGCAATCTTCTTACATCCAAGCTTAAATGTATATCTAATTCCGTCATCTTTTATGCTCTGAATCCCGCCAAGACATTTTCTCGGTAAAAATGTAATCAATCTTCCGATTTTATAGGAATAAGAATTCTTGATTTCACGAACAGCCTTTGATGTATAACCCGGCTGATTCAAAGCCTTTCGGGTATAATATACTGCCGGGTCATCTACCAGCAGCTTCACATCTTTCCATTTGTAATCCTCAAAATATTTGGGATTCATCGTGCCCCTTTCAAAATCATCCTTGAATTCCATGGAAGCCCGCTCAATAAAAACATATCTGTATTTTGGAGCCAGTCTTTCATAGTTCCACATATAACTATCATATTTTATACGCTTGCAGACAAATTCCAGTCTTCCTCTGTTGACCGGATTTGTGTCCAGAAAACGCTGCATTTCCGCATATTCATCACAAACGCAAAATACCTTTCCTGATGAGTTTACAGATGAATTTTCATTATCCTGGCGATAGTGGAGAAACGCATCGCGAATCAGCTGTACCCGCTTAGCCAAAGCCATTACTTTAAAATTAAAGCTTGCATCCTGATAAGAAGCCCCCGGCGTTTCATTAAATCGAATATTATTTTCACGGATAAATTCTCTTCGATAAATAGAAGACCAGATTGTCGGCTTCAAATTAAAGAACTCAACCATTTCCATCGGCGCTTTAAAATCCGTCGCCGGACAGAAGGTCACACCCTCTCTGGCCTTAGAAACAATTTCTACCTTTTCATTGCGCTCTTTCGGAATCGAGTAGTAAAAATAGTAACTGGATTTTACCACATCCAGACTGTTTTTATGGGCAATCTCATATAACTTTTCAAACATATCCGGTTCTGCATAGTCATCGGATTCAACTATACCGATATATTCTCCTTCGGCCATATCAAATCCCCGATTCATGGAATTGCCATAGCCGCTGTTCGGTTTCGTAATCACTTTCACCCGGCTGTCTTTTTCGATATATTCCCGAATAATCTCCGGTGATGAATCCGTAGACCCATCATCTACACATATAATCTCAATATCCTTCAATGTCTGATTGACAACGCTGTCCAGACATTGATGCAAATATTTCTCAACATTATAAATCGGCACAACAACCGATACCTTTGGTCTTCCCATCGTTTTTTCCTCCTATCTGTTCACCTGCATATATTCATCGCAGACTTCATCGACTAAGCCGCTTCTGCGCACCCGGCCATGCTCAAGCCAGATTGCGTGGTCACACAGCTCCCGAACTGAATTAATATCATGGGAAACATAGAGCAGCGTCGTTCCGCCATCCAGCATTTCCCTCATACGTCCATAGCATTTCTGCTGAAACTGATAATCCCCAACAGACAAAATCTCATCTACTACCAGGATATCCGGCCGAACCATCGTCGCAATGGCAAACCCCAGACGAGCCTGCATACCGGAAGAGAAGTTTTTAATCGGCACATCCAAAAACTGATGCAGCTCTGCAAAATCAACGATTTCCTCAAAATGCTCCTGCATAAATTTCCGTGTATGGCCGAGAACCGTACCATTTAAAAATATATTTTCCCGGGCTGTCATATTGTAGTCAAAACCGGCGCCAAGTTCAATCAACGGCGCTATATTGCCGTTAATCCGTATACTTCCCTTATAAGGCTTTAATATACCGCAGGTAGACTTCAGCAGCGTGGATTTTCCTGAACCGTTGACACCTATAAGTCCCCAGGATTCCCCGCGTTTTACTTTCAGATTAATATCCTGAAGGGCCAAAAATTCCTGGAACATCAATTCCCGACGGATAAGCTTGATAAAATATTCTTTTAAATCATTGATTTTTTCCGATGCCAGATTAAATCGAATTGTCAAATTTTCAATATCAACTACATAATCCTGTTCCATCTTCCGTGCTCCTATAAATATAAGATAAATTGATCCTGGGTCTTTTTAAATACAAACAGTCCCAAAGCCAGCATGATAAAGGCCCATATCCAGCCTCCCACAAATACTCGCATGGTCGGGAAACAGCCGTAGAGAACCAAATCCCTGAAATGCTCCACATAATACCAGGCCGGATTCACCCACACAACAATTGTCTGAAGCCACTGAGGAAGTAAATCAAGCGGGTAAAACAGCGGTGTAATATACTGCCATGCCACCAGAAATGCTCCATAAATATACTGGATATCTCTGAAAAATACATTGGCCGCAGAGAGGAAAAATCCCATGCCGCAGGCAAAAATGTATACCTGAATCACCAAAATCGGCGTTGCCAGCAGATATGGCGTAAACGCAGAACGCGTTACAATCATAACAAGCACCAATGCACCCAAAGAAAATACAAAATCCACCATAGTACTTGTTATTTTAGATAATGTAAAAATATATTTCGGAACATAAATCTTTTTGATCAGCGCCCCATTATCCAATACCGAATACATGGCCATGGTTGTTGAATTCCGGATAAAATCAAACACTGCCTGTCCGGACAACAAGTACACCGGAAAATTTTGAATTCCTGCCCGAAACATATGCGAAAATACAGCCACCATTACCAGCATAATCAGCAATGGATTTAAAATACTCCACAGGTAGCCGAGAAAACTCCGCCGGTACTTTAATTTTAAATCCCGGACAACCAGTTCCCGCAATAAATCTTTATATCGAAAAAGTGTTCCAAAACGTTCTATCATCAGATTCATATGAGGAATCTCCTTACACGTATTTTAATATGAATTTCTGCGATGTTTAAATGCCAGCACGGCGGCCGGGAAAGTTAAAAATCCCGTATACCGCAGAAACCACACCGCTTTATTTTTTACACTGTAATAAGCGCCCGGATTCCGCTTTTTCATAAACGCATCTAACGCCATCGCTTCTTTTCGTTTACCGCTGCCCAACGGGAAACTGATATAAATCTTCATCTGACTGCCAATCATCCAGCCGATAATCTCATTGATATACTGCCGCTGTGCATCACTCAGGCGGCCATCCATATGCTCCGCATATCTCTCCAAGCGAAGCAGAACATGAAGATGATTTTTGAGATTGGCCTGCATTTTTTTAATCGACATACTCTGATTCGGCAATCCCAAACGATACCGGTATACTGAAGGTTCAAGGAATATCAAGGTGTTCACATATGGAATCGGGAATGTAATATACTCCATATCCACATAAAACATATGCTCGTCAATTTTCACCCGCATATTTCGGAGAATATCGGTTTTAATAGTCATGGCGTGCATCGGCACGGTTACCTTTCCAACCACATCCTCCAAATGATAAATTCTTCCATATTCTACTTTCTCGAACGGATATTCCTGAAGTTTCGCCGGTTTCCGGGTTGCATCATCGACTTTCGTATAATTGCTTCCAACCATGTCCACATCCAGCCGCTTCAACATTTTTATCAGCCGACGGAAATTTTCCGTATCCACCCAGTCATCACCGTCAACTACTTTAAAATACTTTCCGGCCGCCTCTTTGATTCCCCGGTTAATCGTGGACCCATGACCGCCGTTTTCCTTGGTAATCATTCGGAATGTCTGCGGATACTCCATTTCATAACGTTTGCCGATTTCTTCTGTTCTGTCCGCGGAGCCATCATTAACGATGAGCACTTCCAAATCATCCAGAATATCCGGATGAATAAAAGAATTCAAAGTTTCTTCCAGATAGGCTTCCACATTATAACTCGGCACAACAACTGTTAATATTTTTTCACTCATAATGGGTTCTCTTTCCTGAATTTTCTATCTTTCATATCTTTTTATTCTATAGCTTTTATACAGGTTTGTCAACGGATTGTCCCCGCTCGCTGGCCTTCTCCATCTCTCCCTGAAAGTGCCTGAATCTGAATATACCTGCAATAAAACCACAACCATAGGAAACATGCAGCAAAAAGTGAATCAGCATCAACCGAAACCGGAGCATTAAACCATCCGGGGTATCCTCCGCTTTCAATTTAAAGGATGCACCTGCATCCAGTGCTGCATAAAGACCAAGCACGCCGGCATAATATTTTCGAATCCGCTTATTAAAACAACTGAACAAACCGCCGAACACCAAGAACAAAACAAACATCATCGGAACAAGATGGGACAATCTTGCCGGCCTGTGATGTTTCTTTATAACCGCAACCTTCCAAAAGCCATACCCAAAATACTGTTTTATCAACCCCATATAGGTATCTCGCGGATAATAAATGCTGCGAATTTCACTGGTAATAAAAACTCTGCCGCCGGCCTCGCTAATCCTAAAATTAAAATCGTCATCCTCATTTAAAATAAGTGCCTCGTCAAATAATCCCACTTTTTCCGCTGTGCTTTTTCTAAAAGCCCCAAGGAAAACCGTATCACTATAACCTTCATATCCCTTGATATGCTGTCTTCCCCCTCCCAAAGCAAAAGGAGAATGATAAGCAAGTGCCACCGCCTTCTGAAACGGCCCCTTTCCTCCGGCTACCATTGGTCCGCCAACATTTTCTACACCGGTTTTCAAAAGATATTCAACGCACTTTGAAATATAATTTTCTGCAAATTTTGAGTGCGCATCCATACGCACAATATACTCGCCTTTAGCCGCTTTAATCCCAATATTCAGTCCACAGGAAATTGTCCCCCGGGGGTTCGCCAACATATGAATATACTCGTACTTCCCCTCGTATTCCCGAATAATTTCTTCCGTATCATCCTCCGACGGCCCTACAGCCAATAACACCTCATGTCTGTCCCTCGGATAATCCTGCCGCAATATAGATTCCAGACAAGCTCGTATATATTTATGCTCATTTCTTACCGGAATTACCACCGAAACAAAGGGCAATTTCCCACTTTCCATATCTGTACCTCCGCTCCTATTCCAACAATCCATCTCCAAAAAATGGATATATTTTCATTCATTATACTTGTATTATTTCATCAAGTCAAACCGAATTATACAGGCATCTTAATTTAAAACCTTCAACTAATAAATTAAGGGCTATCTGCTTTGTATCCGCCAGATAGCCCCTTCATCTTCTGTATTTCATT
>ERZ809224.162-NODE-162-length-71324-cov-8.659684_pt1 | contig 71324 bp, 56 predicted proteins | sample MGYA00520513_ERZ809224 | MGnify/ENA primary metagenome ERZ809224 (study PRJEB31576, sample SAMEA3212658) | Homo sapiens | biome: human-gut; feature: human gut; material: fecal | place: Sweden | collected 2012 ... | reverse complement strand
GTATATACCTAAGCAAATTACGACATAAAAGAAAAAAAAGCTACCGGAAAATGAGGGCCATACATGCTTAATTATAAGGGGCCCGCTAATAAATAAAATATAAAACGGAATTATAAAAAGATCTTTGGTCCTGTTTCTTTTATCTGTTTTCTGTAAAAGAGGAAATGTTAGGTAGCTCGTTATTGTATTCATAATGCAAATATAAAAATATTCGAAATTGAATGTACAAAGATTATGCATTATTTTTAAACAATACGGCTATCAAAAAACCGGCTCTGCACCGGTTTTGATAAATTTTATTTTTTCCTTTTGTCTTTCTTCTGGCTAATCGGTTTGGACGCATAGTCTTCCAGTTCTTTTTCCGTCATTCCGTCAGCCACCTTTTTCACTTCATCGCTCGGATGTTTGTTTTCGCCTCTTTTATAAGAAAGGGCTGCTCCCATCAGTTTTCGCTGTTTTTCACTTTTCGCAGGCATAATGATGAATTTTTGTTAGTGAATAAATTTCCAAAAAATCGCATTGCAATACAAATTATAAAATTACTATCTTAATCTTTCAAGACGGTATAGTAATTGTTGTATAGTCTGTTGATAATCGTCCAGAAGACTATCGGAAAAACTCTCTTCAAACATGTCCCTGTCCGACTTTATATACTCATAGAAGTCCCTGGCATGATCGATAATATTTTCAGGTAAAACCGTCTCTGGAATCGTGATCTGTATATCTCCCGCCAAAGCATAAGAAGTTTCCACCAGACTGTCCAGTGTTTCAATTAATCCGTCGATGGCCTGGTCCAGAGCCATATGTTCCGCATAACTTCCGGGTCCGGTAACATGCCAGTGATAAAGTTTTAAACTATTATTAAAGGAGAATAACTTACCTAAGAAATCTCCCATTTTTGAATTTGAATCCGGTTTGTTTTTCATACTCATTTATTTTAAATATTTTTTTATATTTCCATAACAACATGTTAACACAAAAGTTTAAAGCCGAAACAGTGAATCACGGGTTTAAGCATATCCGATATATTTATTTAACTATGATGACGGTACGTGGAAATCCATTCATCCCTTTGTTCTATTAAGAATAACAGTAATCCGGCTAGATTAGATAAGTTTATCAGATCAAACAATGTTTATTTATAAAAATTACTTTTTTAAAACAAAAGACAATTTGCCATTGTTAGTTTTGTTATCCAGCCAATAATTGAAAGTACTCATCATGAAAACATTCGATCAGATATTAAATCCGGGACAAGATACCTGCCAGACAGCCGGAGAGGCACGGGAATTTACATGCCGTTATTGCAACAAGGAAGTTTCTTCGGACCGCCTATACGGAAATACGACGCAGCCCAATTCTGCCGGTAAAGGAGATCTCTTTTTATGTCCGGAATGTAGCGGTCCCAACTATATTTCAGACAAAGATCCCGCCACCCTTCCCGGAACTAATTTCGATGTATATAATTTCGACATCCCGGACGATTTAAAAATGCTATACAACCAGGCTTACGACTATTGGCAAAACCGGCAGCCTTCCCGGTCAGTGGAACAGAGCTACGAGATCCTGCAAAATATCATGTTTAATATTGAAGACGGTAAACTTGACGAAGATAATTATTGTAAGTATATGGGAGATGTCACCAATTTCCGGGAAGCATTCCGCAAAATAGGTGAAATGATTGAAAATTCCCGATTGGCGCATGACAGTAAATTTGATGCCCGTCATGAAATCGACCTGGATGATGCGGCCAATATCCTGAAATTTACGGAAATGATGATCGGGATGACGTTCCGTAAACTACAATCAGGAAATAATTAAACTATTTCTGATTCCATAGCGGAACCAATGAATTTTCGTGTAATTTTGCCGGAAAACTATTCGCATTAACTTATGGCAACACTTAATATCAATTACCGGTTTATATTCCGGATATTCATGGTAATATTGTTCGTCGTTTTCGCGTGGTTTTTTCCCAGTATCATCCTGTATATCTTTCTGGCCTTTATCCTGGCCCTCATGGGTAAACCTCTGGCCAATGCCATTTGCTCGGTTACGGTTTTCAAGCGGCATATACCCTACTCCATTTGCTCCCTGCTCGCTATCCTGATCTTCCTGGTGATCATGGTATTAACCATTACACTTTTTATTCCGATGATGATCAAGGAAGTGCGGACTATTGAGAATATCGATTACGAACAACTTGCCTATTATCTTAACAACAGCCTGAACCGGTTGCAATATTTCCTATATGATAACGGGCTCATGGAACTGGATCAAACGATTGTGGGAGCTTTGATCGGGGAAATCAACAATTTCGTGAATGTGGAATCTTTTACGAATATACTGGGAAATGTGGTCAGTACGACCGGCTCTTTCCTTATGGGACTTTTTGCCGTTTTCTTCATGGCTTTCTTTTTTATCAAGGATGATATCAGGATCGAAAAATTAGCCGAAGTGTTTATCAGCAACAAATATACACAACGGATGAAACTCATTTCCGAGAAGATCAACAGTCTGCTTACCCGGTATTGCGTTGGTTCATTCATCCGGATCATGATCATGATCGTGTTGCTGTATATCGGATTCTTATTGTTCGGGATCAAGAATTCCCTTTTCCACGCTTTTTTTGGAGGAGTACTCAATATTATTCCCTATCTCGGACCTATCATCGGTGTGGTTATTTCCTGCATATTCGGTTTTATCAATTGTATCAGCATGGATATGTATACCGAGATTATTCCGGTGATGATCAAGATTACAGGCATCTATGTGGTCGCTAACGTCATTGACAATGTTTTGTTACAGCCTCTCATATTTTCCCAGAGCGTAAAGATACATCCCGTAGAAGTTTTCCTGGTTACCATCCTGGGAGGCGACATGGCGGGGATGACCGGTATGATATTGGCGATACCGGTATATACCATTATCCGGATCATCCTGATCGAGATCTATAATTTCACTAACAAAAGTACTCTCCTGATTGAAAAGAAAGTACAGCAAGTAGAATGACCTTTTTATGGATTTTATCTCGGTATTAAGAATCATAATTTATTTTGCCTATCTTATCACCATTATAGGAACCATACTTGTGGTGGTTACCGAAAACCGTAATCCTCATAAAACCCTGGCCTGGGTACTGGTTTTGATCTTTATACCCGCCATAGGACTTATTTTTTATTATATTTTCGGGGAAAATACCCGGAAAAAAAGAAAAGTCAATATCCGTTTCGAAGATTTCGCGGCAGATCTTTACCATGACCTGATCGACGAGGGAATCGAAATTGAGGACCATAAATCATTACTGCCGGAGGAAGCCGTTTCTCTGGCCAACTTACTGGAACAAAGTTATAATTCCCGGTTATTCCACGGAAGCGATATCGAAATCATTACTTCGGGGGAACGCAAATTCCAGGCATTAATCGAAGACCTGGAAAATGCGAAGCACCATATCCACATGGAATATTTCAATTTCAATAATGATGAAACCGGGATAAAAGTCAAAGAAATATTGATGCGCAAAGCCTCGGAAGGAGTCAGGGTACGTTTTATATATGAAAACCTGGCCAACATCGGCACGCTTCCGCGGTTTTACTATGAAATGAGGAAATCGGGAGTACAGGTTATCCCGTTCACTAAAATTACCCTACCCTGGTCACGGCGCAAACTTAATTACAGGAACCACAGGAAAATAGTGGTCATCGACGGAAAGATCGGGTATACAGGAGGAATGAATGTGGGTAATGAATATGCCCGGGAATGGCGCGATACCCATATCCGCATTTTAGGTGAAGGAGTGTATGCCTTACAGGCCAACTTTCTTTTTTTCTGGATCACTTCCGGAGGGAAACCGGTATCGCATTACCGGGATTATTTCCCCGCAACACGGAAATATTCGGATAACCTGATCCAGATCGTGCCGGAATCCCCGGACGCCCAATGGCCTTATCTGCTTTACGCCACGACCGACCTGGTCAGTAATACAAATAAATATCTCTATATCCAGACCCCATATTACATGCCCACGGAATCGGTACTCCAGGCTTTACAAACGGCCGCGCTTAAAGGAGTGGATGTCCGGATTATGCTTTCACGCCGTTCCGATTTCCGGTTCATGGATTTCGCCTCCAATTCATATTACGAAGAATCCTTAAAGGCCGGAATCCGGATATATGAAAATCAGCACCGTTTTATCCACGCCAAGACCATGGTTTCGGATGATTTTATTTCGGTGATCGGTTCTGCGAACCTGGATTTCCGGAGCCTGGAATTAAGTTATGAAATCAATACTTATATGTACGACCGGGAACTGGCTTTGCTAAACAAAGGTATATTCATCAAAGATATGGAAGAATGTAAGGAAATTTTACCGGAAGAATGGCGCAAAAGATCCTGGTGGCATAAATTCCTGGAATCCGTCATGAAATTGTTTTCTCCGCTGCTGTGATCGGGATATAATACACTCGGAAATCCAGCCGTAACAGACATTATATTTTCTTATTTCAACCTTGATCATATTAAAAAAATAATGTATCTTCGTACAGATTTTCCACAAATTATATTTAACTGAAAATCAATATAATCACATAAAAAAGAACTATTATGGCAGTTAAAGGAACGTTAGTAATTGACATTGAAAAGTGCAAAGGATGCGCCGTATGCATCGAAGGTTGTCCTCAAAGAGTAATAGCACTTTCAAAAAACGTAAATGGTAAAGGTTACAATTACCTTGAAATGGTGAACGAAGAAGCCTGTATTGGATGCGCCAATTGCGCTATCTTATGCCCCGACGGCGTGATCGAAGTTTACCGTGTTAAAGTTTAATCGGGGAAATACATCTGGTTCTTCCCAAAATTTAGTATTAATCATTATCTAAATAACAAAATAAAGAATTACTATATGAAAGAATTAAAATTAATGAAGGGTAATGAAGCGATTGCAGAAGGTGCAATCCGTTGTGGCTGCGACGGCTATTTCGGTTATCCCATTACTCCCCAATCCGAAATTCTTGAGCATCTTATGGCTGAAAGACCATACGAGAAAACCGGAATGGTAGTACTTCAGGCAGAAAGTGAAGTCGCTTCTATTAACATGGTATACGGTGGCGCTGCCCTCGGCAAAAAGGTGATGACTTCTTCTTCCAGCCCCGGTATCAGCCTGATGCAGGAAGGCCTTTCTTATATGGCCGGCGCCGAACTTCCCGGACTGGTAGTAAACGTAGTGAGAGGCGGCCCGGGACTGGGAACGATCCAGCCTTCTCAGGCCGACTATTTCCAGACCGTAAAAGGTGGCGGACACGGAGATTACAAATTAATCACGCTGGCTCCCGCTTTTGTACAGGAAATGTATGATTTCGTGGAATTAGCTTTCGAACTTTCTTTCAAGTACAGGAATCCCGCGATGATTCTTTCCGACGGTGTCATTGGACAGGTGATGGAAAAAGTGGAAGTTGACGACTACAAACCCCGTTGGACCAACGAATATATCAAAGCCAATTTCCCCTGGGCCATGACAGGCAAAAATCCGGGACAACCTCATGTTATCGTAACTTCCCTGGAACTTGACGCAGGGAAACAGGAACAGGTAAACCTCAGGATTCAAAAGAAATACAGGGAATGCGAAGAAAATGAAGTAAGATACGAAGCGCTTTATTGTGATGACGCCGAATATTTGATCGTGGCTTATGGTTCTTCAGCACGTATCAGTCAAAAAGCGATCCAGATTGCACGCGAAAGCGGAATCAAAGTGGGGCTTCTTCGTCCTATTACCCTGTGGCCTTTCCCATCCAAAGCCATTAAGGAAATCAGCCGGAATATGAAAGGTATTCTGAGCGTGGAAATGAGCGCCGGACAAATGGTTGAAGATGTAAAACTGGCTGTGGAATGCAATGTTCCCGTTGAACATTACGGACGTTTCGGAGGTATCATCCCTACCCCGTTTGAAGTACTGGAAGCTTTGAAAACAAAATTAATGAAATAGCAGAGGTCACCTTTTGCTTTTAGAACAAAAAAATTAAAAGTATGAAAAGAGAAGAAATCATAAAACCCGAAAATCTTGTATACAGGCGTACTCCGGTGATGACCGATAATATTTTGCATTATTGTCCCGGATGTGGCCATGGCTTGATTCACAGATTAATAGCCGAGGTTGTTGAAGAAATGGGCATCCAGGAAAACACGCTGGCCGTGGCTCCGGTAGGATGTTCCGTATTGGCTTATAATTATTTTGACATCGACACGGTAGAAGCCGCCCACGGTAGAGCACCGGCGTTGGCTACCGCCATGAAAAGGTTAAGACCCGACCAGTTTGTTTTCACTTACCAGGGAGACGGCGACCTTGCCGCTATCGGAACGGCGGAAACCATTCACGCCTGCAACCGTGGAGAGAATTTCACGATGATCTTCGTTAATAACGGTATTTATGGGATGACAGGCGGACAAATGGCGCCTACGACCCTTGAAGGTATGAAAACCGCCACCAGTCCATACGGAAGAGATCTCAGCATCATGGGAAATCCATTAAAAATGACTGAAATCCTCGCCACTTTACCCGGAACCTATTATGTAACCCGTCAGGCTGTATTTACACCTGCACTGGTACGTAAATGCAAAAAAGCCATCAAAAATGCTTTTGAATACCAGAAATTAAATAAAGGTATCTCTTTCGTGGAAGTAGTTTCCAACTGTAATTCAGGATGGAAATTATCACCGGTAAAATCTAACCAGTGGCTGGAAGAGAACATGTTGAAAGAGTTTCCATTGGGAGACCTTAAAGTTCCTCAACAATAAGATTAACTTTTTAAAATTTAAAATTATGACAGAAGAAATAATTATAGCAGGCTTTGGTGGACAAGGAGTTCTTTCAATGGGAAAAATCCTGGCTTATTCCGGGGTAATGCAAAATAAAGAAGTGAGCTGGATGCCTTCTTACGGACCTGAAATGAGAGGCGGTACTTCCAATGTTACCGTAATCATCAGTGACGAAAGAATTAATTCTCCCACACTTAGCCAGTTCGACTCGGCTATCATACTCAACCAACAGTCAATGGATAAGTTTGAAAATGCCATTAAACCCGGCGGAGTATTGGTATATGACCCGAACGGTATAACCCACCATCCTACCCGTAAAGATATTAACATCTATCAGGTAGCCGGTACCGATAAAGCAGCGGAAATGGGCAATCTGAAATTATTCAATATGATTATCCTCGGCGGCTTTTTGAAAATTAAGCCTATCGTGGATGAACAGTTTATTGAAAAAGGATTGGAAAAATCCCTTCCGGCCCGTCACCACGGACTTATTCCCGATAACATCAAAGCTATTCAACTTGGGAAAAACAGCGTAGAAGCCATCAACGTATTGTAATTGTATTTCATTATATTTCAAAAGCCGGGATTAATCCCGGCTTTTTTGTTTTTATAAGGTGCGTGACAACAAAAATGGAAATATGGTATTTCTGACTTCCAATAAAATATTTTTATTCAAAAAATGTAATTTTAAAAGAAGATTTTTTTAATTTTGCCGCATTATTCACCAAACCTATTCATATTATGAAAAAAGGATTATTTATCTTGGCCATAGCAGGATGCATGGCAGTGCTATCAACTTCATGTGTAAAAAGTTGCAATTGTAAAGAAATCAATGCTGCCGGTACTACAGTTTCCGAGTACAATGCTCCGAAAGTTAACGGTAGCGGTTGGAAATGTAAAGACTTCAATGAAACTTACGCAGATGGAAGCAAACTGGAATGTAAATAATAATTATACTTATACATTTCCAAAAAAGACTACCCGTCGGGTAGTCTTTTTTATTTATTAAACATTAGTTGTAATCAGAACTGGAAATAAATAAATGGCTGAAGGTCGGCGGTAACGAACTGATAAACCACAAAAACCGTACCTATCACCACAATCGCCATAAGCCATAAAGGCATCATCGCAAAGTTAACACGGTACCATCTTTTCCATTTTTCGGGAAGCCAGTGGATGATCATTCCTATAGCAAAAAGAATAAAGACAAACATATATTCATGCAAAATTTGCGGAATAAGGTCTACCTGCCATTTTCCTCCGATACGGGTTATCATATTCCTGGCGGTTTCCCAGGCTACCCGGCTGGCTTCCGCCGGATCCAGATTTGAGCCTGAACGGAAAAATAATCTGGTGAAAGTAATGAAAACGAAAGTCAGGAATATAGACCAACCCCGGTTCAGCCAGACAATCGGTTTGTTTTTCGCAAAGAGGGAATACAGCTGATCGAGGAAAGTACCGGCGAAAATCACGCCTAACCATACCGAGCCTATAACAAAAGCGGGATTCGGGAAAAAATAATTGAGGCAAAAGAAAAGGAGGAAGCCCGCAAAAGTCAGTAAAGTACGGGCATATTTCTTCATGGTTCTCCACAACTTGAAAGTAAGAATTCCCACGCCATTGAGGCCTCCCCAGATCATGAAATTCCAACTGGCGCCGTGCCACAGTCCGCCCAGCAGCATCGTAACCATAAGGTTGACCTGCGTTCTGACTTTTCCCTTTCTGCTTCCGCCCAATGGTATGTATAAGTAATCTTTAAGCCATGTAGATAAGGAAATATGCCACCTTCTCCAAAAATTACCGCAATTGGTCGCCTTATAAGGTGAATTAAAATTCATAGGGAGATAAAAACCCATCAACATGGCTACACCGATGGCGATATCCGTATAACCGGAAAAATCGGCATATACCTGCAGAGAATAGAGAAACAGAGCCGAAAGATTCTCAAAGCCGGTAAAGAGATTGGGATTATTAAAAACCCTGTCTACAAAATTTACCGCCAGATAATCACTCAGGATCAATTTCTTGATCAGTCCGTTCAATATCCAGAAAACAGCAATTCCGAACTGTTTCCTGGAGAGATGGAATTTCTTGTAAAGTTGCGGAATAAACTGGTTGGCCCGTACAATAGGTCCGGCTACAAGACCCGGAAAAAAGCAGGTATAAAAACCGAAATCCAGTATATTGCTGACCGGAAGTACCTTCTTTTTATAAATATCGACCAAATAACTTATATTCTGAAAAGTATAAAAGGATATCCCTACAGGTAACAATATTTTACTGGCATCGAAACGGGTAGTTCCGGCTAACTCATTCGTCCATTTAGCCAGATAATTAACCACTTCATAATTCGTATGGAAAAGGCTGTTATAGGCATCTGTGAAAAAATAAGCGTATTTAAAATAGCATAATAAAAACAGGTTGATAAATACCCCCAGGATAAGATAGAATTTTCTCCATGAACTTTGGGATAAATTCCCTATTCTTTTGCCGATAAAGAAACCGTATAATGTCGAAAAGATCAGGATAAGTACGAAAAGACCGGAAGTTTTATAGTAGAAAAAAAGACTGGCGAAGAAAAGAAAAGCATTTCTTAAAAGCCTGCGGTTACCTATCAGGCTGAAAACAGCAAATACGATGGCAAAAAAAGCCCAGAAATAGAATTGTGTAAAAAGAAGCGGGTATCTTTCGTCGAAAGAAAATATGATCGTAAAAAAAGATTTGATATTATCTAAGGTCATAGAACTGATTTAGTCTGATACTGATTGCCGTTCCATAAATTCCATATCAATGGGAACATCTATCTGTGTTAGTTTCCACCTCCAATAAGCATCCAGAAAAGCATTGGTGAATAGATCGCCTATAAGGCTATAGCCCTGATTGGTAAAATGGACGCGGTCGGTTTTGGCCAGCGAGGCAATACGCCATTTATCCATGGACTTAAGTCCTCCCATAATTTCAAATTGATCCCAAACCGCGCCGGAAGTCAGGGACGCCAGTTTGTAGAACTGTTCCCTCACCACGGGACCTCTTTTATTGACTGCATATTTCCCCCGGGCAATCCTTTTGTAACTATCGTTATTGGTAACAAAAACAAACGCACATTCCGGATTTACTTCTTTAATCCGGTCGACAAGCTGCAGATAATTATTGACGAATTCCAAAGTATCGAAATGATCACCGGAAGCATCGTTTATTCCCAATCCGAAAATGACCATATCCGGTTTCAAATATTGCATATCCCGGACAAAATAATCACATTTCAGGAAAGAAGCCACATTCGCCCCGTTTACTCCTAAAGAATGGTATGTTATACCCGGAAAGCCGTTATCCAGCAAAATTCCGGTTATGGTGAAAGCTCCGCCTGTATGGTTCCGGATTTGTAAGGTAAAAGTATCGGTAAAAGGTTGTACTTCATAAATAAATTTACGGGCAGCAGAATCCATCACCACGGGCGGGTATTCCAGACTGTCGATCCGGATCGTCGGTATCACACGACCGCTATCGGCGAATCCGAAAAGGTGAATCCTTGTGGTTATAAACTCAGGATCTAAAGCCGGAATGGAAATCCTGATTTCAGCTACGGTATCGGAGGTATAAACCGCGATACCCGTCACTCCCAAAGGTTTTTCCAAATTAGAGTAGACATTTCTTATCAATTCGAAGGTTGTGGAGGAAGAGACTTTGTAATCTGCCGGATTGTTAGATTTTCTGGCAACGGAATAAGGAAAGATCATTCCTCTGCCGGCTACGGAAGCCGGAAATATCTCGAGCAGATTTTTCCTGATACGATGTGGAAACGTACCGGCCTGCACGTGTGAAGCTCCAATATGGACAATATTGATATTCCCCTCTCCGGAAGTCACCACAGAATTAAATTTCTCAAAAAAAGGCATCAATAAGGAAGTATCCTGACTGAAGACCAATTCATTTTTATCAAATTGAGCAAAATTCAGGGTATCGATCTTTACATATGGATATATCGGCTGGGAAAACAGATAAATCCCGTGAAAAACCCACAATAATAATAACAAAACCAGTTTTTTTTTCATCACTTAGTATTGAGCGGTAGTAGTGTCTACAGTCGGTTGCATATTAAAATTTGCCCATATTTCATCAAAACGATCTCCGGGTGTTTCTTTGCGCATCCGGTAAAAATCATACATCACTTCAAATGAACCGGAAAGCGCCTTACCGATTTTGGTTGCCCCGGTCGGTGTAAAATGTATATAATCATTTCCGGCATATCCATTCCTGACCCATGCCAACATGGAGTTATGTCCACCCATTACCTCGTACATATCCCAAAACGCAGCATCGTTTTCTATCGCCGCTTCTTTCAATGCTTCCACAATAGCAGGAAGCCACGGGTAGGTTTGCAGTGTCCCGTTCACCCTCGTACTCATATCGGAAGGACCTATAAATAATAACTTGGCATTAGGATAAATATTTCTTATGTAACGTATCTGGGACGCGATTCTTTCCTTATATGCCTGTACTCCTTTTTCTCCATATATTCCCGGCACGGAATTTCCGCCGAACTGCAATATCACCAATCCAACATCTGCCAACTCATAAAGATGAGAAAGTGAAGAATCCCTGATGGAAGTAAAAATGGTCCCCGAAGAACCGCGTAAGGGAATATTATCCACATTGGCGCCGAAACCATTGTCCAGCAGTATTCCGTAAATGTCGGCAGCGCCTTTGAGGTTCAAAGAAATCCTGGTCACGACGGTATCCAATTGCCATGTTAAGCTTCCATATCCGGCTTTTTCATTAGTTTGCATTAATTCTCCGGGAAGACCTCTGCCTTTAAGGGAAGCGGAAAATCCGCCTTTCAGGTCTTTAAATAAGAGTGTAATCCGGGAAAAGGATCTTAGCCCGGGATCAAGTTTTTCATTTTTTGTAGCGGTAGCGGTGAAATGAGCATTACTATGAACCCGGTAAAAACGGCCCATCAGTCCGTATTCCCGGTTTGAAGTCCTCATACTGGTGCCGTATACGGCATAATCTTCATAATCACCGGAAGCCTGCTGATATACCGACGCGGAAGGGATGGTTTGTTCCAGCGGTAATAATCCCGGACCGCCACCGCCGAATTTATGCTGGAAAAATGCGCGCAAATCTGACGATATCCTGTCCATCTCGATCTGCGAATCGCCGTAATGTAATATCCTGACCACACGTTCTTCTTCATTGGCCAGGTCTAATGCCTCAAAGAAGGAATCAAAATAACCGATATCGTCTCCCGGCACATAAAAACGGGCGGGGTGCATGGATAATATTTCGTTATAATAGGATAACGTATCTTTTAATTCATTTAACTCCCGGGTCCGGGTGGCGATACTATCCAGTACCATCATCCTGGCTTCCGCTTCCTGCTGAGAATGGTCTTCACGCGTCATCACGGTTTCCAGGGAAGGAAAACGCAGGGTTATATTCCCGACCGCAATACCATCTTCCGGGAAAAAGGCCGCTAAAAGCCCTAATCCCGTAATTACCACGATAATAAATATCAAAATACGGTATGGTTTCATATTCCCTTTTTCCGGTACGGACTAATTATGCCTGTTGATCATCCTCTTTTCCAGCACTTTTTAATTTCTTTATGGTCTCTATAGGATCATCAGATTTGAATATGGCATTCCCGGCTACTAATATATCAGCACCGGCTTCTACCAGAGCTTCGGCATTATCGGCACCGACTCCCCCGTCCACTTCAATCATGGCATTGGAATTCTGCCTGATGATCATATCCCTGAGTTCCGCAATACGGGCATAGGTCCTTTCAATGAATTTCTGTCCGCCGAAACCGGGATTTACCGACATGATCAGCACCAGATCCAGATCCTGGATGATATCCTCTAAGTTGGATACCGGAGTATGCGGATTCAATGCGACGCCGGCCAGCATATCTTCGCTCCTTATCTGATGAACCAGACGATGCAGGTGTATCGCCGCTTCCCAATGTACGGTCAGCAGATCCGCTCCGGCTTCTTTAAATTCCCTGACATAGCGTTCAGGTTGAACGATCATGAGATGTACATCCAACGGTTTCTGGGCTAACGATTTGATAGCCTTTATCAAAGGCATTCCGTAAGAAATGTTGGGTACAAATACACCATCCATGATATCCAGATGGAAAAAATCGGCCTGCGAATTATTTATCATGGAAATATCATCGGCCAAATGACAAAAATCGGCCGATAACATGGAAGGAGAGATCAAAGGTTGCATACAGAAAATTTAGTTTGCAAAAGTAGTAAAAAAAGAGAGAGATTACAAATCATTTTCTACCGATATGAACAGGTTATTCATCTTTATGAAACAGGATTTAATAACCCGGTGGATCACGATAAATTGGAACGGCTAAACCGTCTCAATGAATTTCTATTCTCCAATTTCCCTTTTGATGAAATTTTCCAAGATCTTTTTATCCGGTAATTGAACTAAATATTTGGAAACAAATAGTTGGTTATCCATGCCGGAAGTAGCTTATTTCGCCAGTGCCTCACCTTTGCTGCCACAAAGAATAAGTCCTATAGGCGGATTATCACCGTCTGTCATTTCATTGTCTTTATAATAATTAAAATATATATTCATTTGCCCGGCATCAGCGTGGTCGAATCTGCCGATTTTCAAATCAATCAAAATATGACTTTTCAGGATACGGTGATAGAAGACCAGGTCGATGCGGTAATGAGTATTATCGAACGTGATCCGCTTTTGGCGAGATTCAAAACAGAATCCCGTACCCAGTTCTATCAGGAATTTCTGCAAATGGTCCAGGATGGCTTGTTCTAATTCGGATTCACTATATTCCGAACGTTCTTCCAATCCAAGAAATTCCAGGAAGTAGGGATCACGAATGATATCTACATTTTGAGCCGGCTTTTGATTTTTGAATTTGGCAATAACAGTTTCCTTGTTTTTCGACAATCCGGTTCTAACATACAGAGTCGTATTCACAGCCCGTTCCAATTCCCGAACGCTCCAATTATTCTTTATCGTTTCGACTTCGTAGAATAGGCGCTCGAGTGGGTCTTCAAACTTTATCAATTCTATAAAATGAGAATAAGAAAGCCTTGATAATAACAGTTCTGGAGCAATTTCAATCTCAGAATCAGATTTTGCGGGCAATGTCCGCGAAATCTCCAATTTGTTTATGTCTATTGCCAGAATGCCATGATTATGATTTGCTTGCAATTTGGCGGACAATGTCCGCCAAATTTGAGGATAGGTTATATAAAATTTCCGACAGGTATTTAGTTCCCGGCTTCTTAATCCTTTAATTCCTCTTGATTTTAACTTCTTGGCAAGTTCATCCAAGAGCTTCGTACCATACTCTGCCCGGTCTTCTCCGTGTTGCTCATATTCTACAATATAGCACCCTACAAGCCAATTGCGTATCGTTAGATTCTGGTTTACAGCTATCTTCGCATTTTCCTGTAATACGCTATGCGTTCCATAGATACTCTCAAACGGATTAACATCTTTTGGTCAGACTGTTTTTCATATTATGAGAAAGTATTGGCAATTGCGGAGAAACAAAAGGAATCCCTCTATGAATGGCTAAGGAGAATCCATTCCTGACTTGACTTCCATCTGGATTCAGGACTTTCATAATAGAGAAGGAAAGAAAGTAAAAATAGGTATTGCCCTTCTAAAAATCACTACAATTAGTGATTGAGTTTCAATACGTTTTTATTTTATTTTGTAATCGAAAATCTAATACGGATATAAACTTATAAATTAGAATATCATGAAAAAAATTGGCATTGTATTCGGTTCTACCACCGATAACACCCGGAATGCAGCACAAAAAATAGCCGGAAAACTTTCCGGTGAAGAAGTATCCCTTATTGATGTTTCCGGCCTAAAAGCCGGGGACCTTGACAGCTATCCCAACCTCATCCTGGGTACATCCACCTGGGGATTCGGTGATCTTCAGGACGACTGGGAAGAGCATCTTTCCGTACTGACCAACAGTAATCTTGAAGGTAAAACCGTCGCATTCTTCGGTTTGGGAGATTCAAGTTCTTATCCGGATACTTTTGTCGACGGGGTTGGTATTTTATATGAGGCGGTTAAGGACAAAGGATGTAATATCATCGGAGAAGTTCCTGTAGACGGCTATCATTTTGACGATTCCAAAGCAGCTGAAGACGGTCATTTTGCCGGATTGGCGCTGGATGAAGACAATGAAGCTTCCCTTACGGATGAAAGGATTGACAAATGGATTACGGAAATCTTACCGCTTTTCACATAATACTCATCAATTACTACTACCAAGCCCATTACCATGAAAGTACTTTGCCATCATATTTATGAATACAAAAAAGGATTACGGCACCTTGTTTTGCATACGCTCGACGCATCTTACAGAGACGAAGCCGAACTCAAATTAAAACACCAGGGAATCTCTTATATCGTGAGAACCGTATCCGACTCTAAGATCAACCTATTTTTCGGAGATCCCGAATGTGTGGATGTAATCCGGGAAATAGGGAATAAAAAACTACATGAATTTACAGCGGAAGAGGACTTCATTTTGGGTATTATGTTAGGATATGACCGGCTGCAACAGTGCGGCCGGTATTTGAAATTAAAGGAAAAAGAAAGAATATCCTTGGCCGGATAAATCATCCGGATATTACCAGATATGGGCGTCATCACCCATCCATTTACCGTGTGCCCTGATCGTTTGTTCGATCACATCCCTTACGCAACCATCGCCACCCCGCCTGTGGGAAATATAATCGGCGATCTGCTTAATCTCTTCCGCCGCATCAGAAGGACAACATTTTACCCCAACCATCTGCATGAGTTTATAATCCGGAATATCATCTCCCACATACAACACCTCCTCCGCACTAATTTGGTGTTTGGCGAGATATTCATTAAACACCGCTACTTTATCGCCCACTTTCAGGTAAATTTCCATACCGGGAAAATTAGCGTAACGTAATCTCATCGTTTCGGAATAACCTCCTGAAATAATCGCCATCCGGTATCCCAGTTTCATAGCGTAATGAATAGCGTATCCATCCTTCACATCCGTATTCCTGATCTGGTCACCGTCAGGCAGAACATACACTTTCCCATCCGAAAGCACACCGTCGAAATCAAAAATAAAAGTGGTAATACGATGAAGTTTTTCACGGTAATTTTTCATATCAAATTTTTAAATTAATCATTTTAATCCGGAAGAATATTTCAAACCTTATCCGTATTATCATTTTCCGCATTCTTTTCCTGAATAAGAGATGATATCAAACGATAAACCTCCTTTAATTCTTCTATTTTCAACATTCCGAGATGTTTTTCCATAATCGGGAATTCGTGTCTCACGGCCGGCCCTGTCTGCGCTTCCGATGGAGACATAAAATCCAGTTTTTGCAAAGTATTCTGTAATAACGGCTTCATAATGCCGGGATCTATATTCCTGTATTTCAGGATATCATATCCGACCCCATATAAAGCGTTCACAAAATTGCAACTGAAAACAGCGGCAAGATGCAAATAGCCACGGTCCGCTTCACCGATTTCATAAACCTGATCCGTCCAGCTACCGGCTATATGACGCAAATGCGCTAAGGTTTGTTCATTATCCGCCTCTATACATAAAGGCACCGTAATTCCCGAATAGTCCATACCGGCAGAAATCGACTGGTAGGGATAGATCACGCCGTAATGGCTGGCAAAACCCTTAAAAAGTTCCTGAGAAAGTGAACCCGATGTATGGACAGCCAAATTCATATTGAATTTAACATCCTTTAATACTTTATGATATGCCGTATCATTTAAAGTAAAGATATAGATGTCGCTTCTGTCATTAAGCCTGGATATATCATCAATAGGTTCGGCTCCGTATTGAGTCGCTAAAGAAGAGGCATGTGTATAACAACGACTGTAGACCTGATCGATCTTTTCTCCATTCCTGTGAATAACATAAGCCAGCCATGAGGCAATATTTCCGGATCCGATAATTGAGAAGTTCATATATTTACCTATAGTATAAAATGCCAAAACCGTGAATTACCGATCATATACCAACGGTTTAATAGTGTTGCAAATGTACAAAAATTCGGACTAAAAGGTTTCTCCGCAGTTATATTTTCACGACAATACCGTTCAACATCTTTTCTGACCATTCAGATCCTTATTTTTCCATTTCATACAATTTTCACCGGGCGCATTCATCAAATAAAATACTTTTGCTTCACCATTAAAACAACACTTATCATCAAACCAAAGTAAAATGATCTTTATCATCATCAACAAGAAGCCAGACGGTGCGGCGGTTCAGGAATTTAATCCTGATTATAACCGCATCCTTGAAAAAACGGAATATGAATCCGTACTTACCGACCCGCATTCCACTTATACCGGAATATTGGGTACACCCTATTATGAGGAAGGCTCAACAGGTATTCCTCTGCAATTATATTTTTCCACCATAACCGATAACCTGTTGCCCTCCTGGGAAGAAATCTACACTTCTTATCCGTATCCGTATGAATCAGCCTTTTCAACCATGGAAACTACAGATGAAACTTTTCCGGTTTATTTGTATGATCAATATCTAACGGATCAATGGAATATTCAACAGGTAATGCTCTTCTTTCTTCCTGTAGAAGATCGTTCTTTACCGCCCGTTCCCATACTATTTATGACCTTAGAAAGAAATTTACCGTACCCACTATCAGGAGATCCGGTATATTCAAACCAAATTTATTACGTATTACTGATTATGGCATAATACTTCAAACCGCCCAAGATAATCATCTGTTTTGAGATGGTTCACACAAAGAATATTATATTTGCCTTTGTTTACGAGATATACTAACAGAGTTCTGAAAATAAAATAACCTGATGAAAGAGGCTAATCATTACCCTATAAATTACCGGAACTTAATTGTATTTTCTCTATTCATATCGCTACTTATCAATATTTTCTATATCCTCATTTATTTTCTGGGAGTTAGCGCGCTGGATAATCCGAAAGGTATTCCGCCCCACTATGCGGGAATTAATATTTTTTTCCTATTATACAGTTTTTTCTCTACTTTTCTCTATACCTTCATTATATCCATTATCAATTCCCATCTGATTAAAATTCAGAAGGGATCCCAAAAACAGTTCCTTAATATTATACTGTTCAATATTCTGGCAACCCTAATCTTCTCCTTCCTGTTCTCACAGGCCAATATGCTTTTATTCGACAGGAGTACCGTATTAGGGAGATTTTTCCTGGGAAATTTTATTCGTAATTTCCTGATATCATTGGTCACTATTTTCTTAACCCAGTTCAATTACCTGCAGTATAAAAAACAACAGATTGCCCTGGAATATGAAAAATTAAGCGCCGAAAATATTAAAACGAGATATGAAGCCCTTAAGAACCAGATAAATCCTCATTTTCTATTTAATTGTCTCGGCACATTAAAATCCCTTATCCGGCTGGATCCTGAAAAAGCCGAAGATTATGTACAGAAATTTTCCAATGTCCTTCGTTATACCATCCAGGACAAAGACCTGCTGCCGCTAAAGGATGAGCTCGAATTTACCAGTGCTTATTGTGAATTAATGTTGATCAGGTACGGGGAAAACCTCTCCTTCGATTTCAGGATCGATGAAAAGTATTACCACTACCCTATTATTCCGATCAGTCTTCAAACGCTTGTCGAAAATGCCATAAAACATAATGTGATCAGCGAAAAACTTTCCCTTACGGTACAAATTTATACTACCGATGATGAAAAATTGTGCGTTTCCAATCTTATCCAATCGAAAAAGATGAAAGAACCCGGTGTAGGGATAGGACTCAAAAACCTTAACGAAAGATATATGCTTCGATTTGAGAGAGCAATTGTGATCACCCAGACCGAAAATAAATTTATAGTTTCACTTCCTTTAACAGAGCTATGAAAACAGTTATTATCGAAGACGAAAAAGTGATGGCCAGGTCCCTTGCACAACTGATCCGGGAGGTGGCGCCGGACATAACGATCGAAGCCATGCTGGAATCCATCGAAGACAGTGTGGAATGGTTCCGGCACCACGATACTCCGGATGTCGCGTTTATGGATATCCATCTTGCCGACGGACCTTCATTTTCCATTTTTGACGAAATAACGCTTCATTGTCCCATCATCTTTACGACGGCTTACGACCAGTATGCGCTTCAGGCTTTTGAAGTGAACAGCATAGATTATCTACTGAAACCCATCGACAAATCCGACCTGGTAAAGTCAATCCAGAAGTTAAGAAGATTAACTCCCAATATAACGATGGATAAAGATATTATTGACCAGATGATTGAAAGACTTTACCTTAAGGAACCCGCTCCTGCATATAAGTCCTATTTCCTGTTCCCTGAGAAAGATAAATTAATACCGGTGAAAGTAAAGGATATCGCTTATATTTATATGGATACAAAATTAGTGAAAGCCGTAACGTTCCAAAATAAAACATATTATGCGGATCAGTCATTGGACGAAATATCCAATCAACTTGACCCGAAAGATTTTTTCCGGGCGAACCGCCAGTTCATTATTGCCAAAGCAGCCATTTCCGATTTAACGTTATGGTTTGGCAACCGTCTTTCCGTAAATCTCACCATACCTTCTCCCGAACGTATCGTGGTGAGCCGGGCGAAAATTAAGGATTTCAAGAAATGGTTCACCGGAACATACGAAAATTAATTGTCCGTAAGGATTCCCTGACTTATAACCTACCCCAATTGTCCCGGTCCAGACTTCTGAAATTGATCGCTTCGGACAAATGACCTATTTCGATATCTTGCTTATGGTCGAGATCCGCAATGGTACGGGCGACTTTCAAAATGCGGTCATAGGCGCGGGCCGATAATCCCAGTCTCTCCATGGCCAATTTCAATAACTCCTGACCTTCCCGTGTAATATTACAAAATGATCCGACCAGATTACTGTTCATCTGGGCATTACAAAATGTACCGGATATGGACTGAAAACGTTTCCGCTGGATATCCCGGGCTTCCATGACCCTTTCCCGGATCGATTCACTCCTTTCTCCTGTAGAGGGAGATGCCAGTTCCTCATGGCTTACGGGAACCACTTCCACATGTATATCGATCCTGTCCATCAAAGGTCCGGAGACTTTATTCAGATAACGTTGTACTTCACCCGGACTGCAGGTACACTTTTTTGAAGGATGGTTATAATTACCGCATGGACAGGGATTCATCGCGGCCAGGAACATAAAGGACGCCGGAAATTCAACGGTGTATTTGGAACGCGAGATCGTCACGTAACGGTCTTCCAGAGGTTGACGCATCACTTCGAGCACCGTCCTTTTGAATTCCGGCAATTCGTCGAGGAAAAGTACACCGTTATGGGCCAGTGAAATTTCTCCGGGTTGCGGATGCGTACCTCCTCCGACCAAAGCCACATCGCTTATCGTATGGTGTGGCGACCTGAACGGGCGAACGGAGATCAGAGACGAATAACGGCCCATTTTTCCGGCAACGGAATGGATTTTAGTGGTTTCCAGCGCTTCATTCAATGTCATGGGCGGTAAAATGGAAGGAAGACGTTTGGCCAGCATGGTTTTTCCTGAGCCGGGTGATCCGATTAAAATGGCATTGTGACCGCCACCGGCGGCAATTTCGAGCGCCCGTTTGATGTTTTCCTGTCCTTTTACATCAGAAAAGTCTAATTCATATTCATTCAAACTTTTGTGAAACTCTTCACGGGTATCGATGGTCATGGGAGAGATTGCGATACCATCCTGGAAATAATCGATGACCTGCCTGATATTTTCCGCTCCCAGTACTTCAATATCACTCACGATAGCCGCTTCTTTCGCATTGGCAAGAGGCAGTATGACACCTTTCTTTCCTCTTTTCCGGGCCTCGATCGCCACCGGCAAAGCGCCTCTTACCGGCTGAATACTCCCGTCAAGAGAAAGTTCACCCATTATATAATAATCCGCTACGTTCTTCAAGGGTGTTATTTGTTCGGAAGCGATCAAAATACCCATTGCCAATGTGAGATCGAACGCAGAACCCTCTTTCCTGATATCGGCGGGAGCCATATTAATGACAATTTTCTTTCCCGGGATTTTATAGCCGCAACTTTTTAAGGCGGTATCGATGCGTTGCTGGCTTTCTTTTACGGCGCTGTCGGGTAATCCGACCAGGAAAAAATTCACTCCTATTTCCACACTTACTTCAATGGTGATAGGAATAGCGGCTACCCCCATCAGGGCGCAACTGTAAGTTTTGATTAGCATTCCGAGTTATTTTGAGAATGCAAATATAGAAAATTTTAACAATAATATCGCCTGTTATTTTCATTAATCATGTTAAATAACAGGCGATAAAAATCTATTCTTAATTAAACCTATAGATTAAATGATCTACTCTAAATTTAATTGAATTAACAATATAATCTATTAGTATTTTTCCAAAGCCTCTATACCCGGAAGCATTTTGCCTTCCAGATATTCCAACATGGCTCCTCCTCCCGTACTGATGTAAGAAATAAAATCCCGGAAACCGTATTTATTAACCGCGGTGATCGTATCTCCCCCTCCTACTAATGAGAATGAACCGGATACGGTTGCGGCAGCCACACATAACGCCACTGAATTGGTACCATGACTAAATTTGTCGAATTCAAAAACGCCGGCCGGTCCGTTCCAAAGGATCGTTTCGGAATTTTTGATTACGGAGGAAAACTTGGAAATTGTTTTCGGTCCTATGTCCAGTCCCATCCAGCCGTCCGGTATGGTATTGGTTTCTGTCGTAATCACACTGGCATCGGGAGCATACTGGTCTCCGCAAACACTATCTACGGGTAATACCAGGTTAACACCTTTCCGGTAAGCGCTTTTCAATACATTTAATGCCGTATCCAACTGATCGGGTTCAAACAGGGAATCCCCGATTTTCTCTCCGAACGCTTTTAAAAAAGTATAACTCATACCGCCGGTAAGAATAAGCGTATCCACTTTATCCAGCAGACTTTCGATGATATCGATCTTAGTTGAAATTTTAGATCCTCCGATAATAACCGTAAAAGGTCTTTTGATATCCACCAGTGTTTTGTCAAGGTTGTTTACCTCATTGTATAAAAGATAACCTGCGAATGATTTCCCGGGGAAAAACTGCGCAATAACGGCGGTGGAAGCGTGTGCCCTGTGGGCGGCTCCGAAAGCGTCGTTCACATAAACATCTCCCAGAGACGCTATCTTTCCGGCGAATTCCACATCTCCGTCCATTTCTTCCTGGTGGAACCTTAAATTCTCAAGAATACCGATATCACCGGGTTTCAGGTTATTTACCTTTTCCTGGATATCGTCACTTAACACATCACCCAAAAAATAAACTTTCTGTCCCATGATCTCCGAAACGGCATCTACCACATATTTCAGCGACATACTATCTATTACCTGTCCTTTAGGACGTCCAAGGTGTGACATGAGAATAGCGATTCCCCCGTCACCCACGATTTTTTTCACGGTAGGAACCGTCCGTTCGATCCGCATGGTGCCGGTTACTTCCATTTTGTCATTCAATGGCACATTATAGTCAACTCTTACCAAAGCTTTTTTTCCTTTAAAATTAACCTGATCAATTGATTTCATAATAATTCGGCATTAAGATTTATCACGCAAAAATATAAATATTATTACCTTAAAACACGATCCCGGAATAAAAGTTTCAGATAGGGTTGAATCATCTACTTCAAGCTGTTTTCTATATATCGGGAAGAGTTTCTTTCAAACTTTTAGTCAGGGAGGATGTTATTTATCATAATTTTGAAGAGAATCATGGAAACATTTAACGAAATCATACAAGGAGAACTGCCGGTGCTGGTAGATTTTTTCGCGACATGGTGCGGCCCGTGCAAAGCGATGACGCCTATTGTTGAATCTTTAGGGAAAGAACTGAACGGGAAAGCCCGTGTCATTAAAATCGATATCGATAAAAACCAGGCTGTGGCGAATCAATATCAGATACAATCCGTCCCGACTTTCCTGATTTTCAAAAAAGGCAGGATCGTATGGCGCCAATCAGGAGGAATGGACAAAAATACATTGTTACAACACGTCCGTAATTTCCTGGATTAATTATCATTATCCGTATTCATTAAGGTTGGAATCCTACTGTATTTCTTTTATATTTTTGAACATTGCCTGAAAGTTCATGTTCTATTTTTACAGCATATCAGACCATGAGCAATCCAAAATTCAATTGGCAGGGCAAACGTGTTTTAATCACGGGCGGCGCCTCCGGCATCGGTAAAATAACAGGAAGAATGTTATTGGAAAAAGGCGCGGAATTAATCGTATGGGATATTGATCCGCATTCCCTGAAAAGTCTTCATAAAGCATATGCTTCATTAGGTAAAATCCACCTGTACCAAACGGATGTTTCCGACGCAGAACAGATTACCCGGAATGCGACTAAAGTATTAGGCGAAATCGGTCCGGTGGATGTTCTGATCAATAACGCGGGTATCGTGGTCGGAAAGTTCTTCCATGAGCATACCGGGCAGGATATATTACGGACAATGTCGATCAACGCCGAAGCTCCCATGCTGGTTACCCACGCTTTTTTACCTGATATGATGGCACGGAATGCCGGTCATATTTGTAATATCGCTTCGCTTGCCGGACTGATCTCCAATCCCAGGATGTCGGTATACGCGGCCAGTAAATGGTCGGTTACAGGATGGTCGGATAGTTTGCGATTAGAAATGAAGCAGTTGAAAAAGAATATTTCGGTCACCACCGTCATGCCCTATTATATAAGTACCGGAATGTTTGAAGGCGTTAACTCAAAGCTCTTACCGATATTAAGACCCGAAGACGTTGCCCATAAAGTTTTAAAAGCGATCGAGAAGAATAAAACCCTCAAAGGAATTCCTTTAAGTTTCAGGACGATAAGATTATTACAAGGCCTCTTAAATGTAAAGGGATTCGACTGGTTAGTAGGAGAAAAAGTGGGCATATATGCTACCATGGATAATTTTAAAGGCCGTAAATCTTAAATATCATCAGTATGAAAGAAACCTCGGAAGAAGCGATCCGGCAATTGCTTGAAAACCAGAAACAGTTTTTTAACAGCCGGCAGACCAAAGATCTTAACTTTAGAAAAGAACAATTAAGAAATTTCAAATCCGCTATTAAAAAATATGAAAAAGAAATTTGCGATGCATTATGGAAAGATCTGCATAAATCTTATGAGGAAGCATATCTTACCGAAGTAAGCATTGTCCTACAGGAATTAAATACCCACCTCAGGAATTTTAAGATATGGGCAAAACCCGAAAAGGTAAGTACTCCCATACATTTATTTCCTTCCCGAAGCCGTATTTTATATGAACCTTTAGGAGTAGCCCTGATCACGGCCCCGTGGAATTATCCGTTCCAATTGCTGATGAATCCATTGATCGGAGCCATATCTTCCGGATGTTGCGCCGTACTTAAAACCTCGCCGTACGCCCCGGCTACGGCGGAAATAATGGATAAACTCATTACCGAAACCTTTCCGCCTCATTATATCGGGATAACCCATGGGGGACGGAATGTAAACCAATTATTATGGCAACAACGATTTGATATTTTCTTTTTCACGGGAAGTCCGGCATTAGGTAAAACCGTAATGAAAGCGGCATCGGAACATTTGATCCCCGTGGTATTGGAATTGGGAGGTAAAAGCCCTTGTATTGTAGATAAGAACGCCAACCTTGACCGTGCGGCAAAACGTATTATATGGGGTAAAACCATCAATGCCGGACAAACCTGTATCGCACCGGATTATCTCTATGTTCATCATTCGGTAAAAGAAGAACTTCTGAAAAAAATGGAAGGCTATGTTACGGAAATGTTTGGACCGGATATTAAACAAAGTCGCTATTATCCCAGAATCGTAAGCGACCAGGCAATGGAACGGCTTCAAAAACTCCTAGACAAAGGCCATATTGTATTCGGAGGCGATGTGGACCCGGCTCAGAAATATATCTCCCCCACTCTTATAGAGGGAATCAGTGTCGATGATCCCGTGATGCAGGAAGAAATTTTCGGTCCGATCCTGCCGGTATTGACTTTCGACCGGCTTGATGACGTAACCGGTTATCTCCTGACAAAGGAAAAGCCGCTTGCTTTCTATTATTTCGGGAAAAATAAAGAGGCCAAAGAAATATTGTCGCAAACCACATCCGGCGGGGGATGTATCAATGATACCTTAATGCATATCACCAACCATCACCTGCCGTTTGGCGGCGTTGGAAACAGCGGCATGGGTAAATATCACGGCTATGAAAGTTTCCGGGCTTTCAGTAATGCCCGTTCTATCGTAATCACTCCTACCTGGATGGATATGCCGCTTAAATATGTTCCTTTTAAAAATTTTAAACTGACGAAAAAGTTTTTGTAATTTCCTGACATATCCTTCCTATTTAAAATATAAGGCCAATTCGGCAAGCCTCTATAATTATTCGTATTTTTGTACGTTATTTATCACTATTCTATCTGTTTTCACCATCCCATGGAATGAAGAAGAGTATCAAACTCACTAATAAAGAAACCAATACCTGGCTGGCCCTTTTGGGAAATATCACCCTTGTGATGGTATTATTTTCTATTTGCCGAATATTGTTCTATCTTTTCAATCTCGATATTTATCCCGATATCACTTTCCGGCAATTCCTGCGCATGATGGCAGGCGGTTTGCGTTTCGACCTGGCTGCCGTACTGATGGTCAACTCAGTATATCTGGTAGCGGTGCTGTTGAGTTTCCGTTACAGATCCCGCCCCACGCTTCAAAAGATCATTAAATATTGGTTCGTATTTTCCAATGGTATTGCCCTGATGATGAATTGTATCGACATGGGATATTTTCAGTTTACAATGCGACGGACCAATTCCTCCATATTCCGGGAGTTTAAAGGCGAAGGAAGTCTCGCGGGACTTATACTGGACATGATCGCCGATTTCTGGTACATCGCCCTGATATGGATCGTTTTCCTTTTTTTACTTGCTGTCTTATATTTGAAGATCAAACCGGATGCCAGGCCTACCGGCAAATCCGGCTGGATCAAATACGGAGCGATTAACTTTGCGGGAATTGCCGTAGTAGTTTTAATCTGGTTCGTGGGTATCCGCGGAGATTTCCGCAACCACAGCCGGCCACTTACTTCCAGCGATGCGGGAAATTATGTAGAGAGGACTTTAGAAGTGGCCATTGTCCAGAATACACCGTTTACCATTATTAAGACCATTGGAAGAACAACACCCCGGAGAGTGGTTTATTTCGATTCGGAAGAAGAATTGGAAAAGATATATAGTCCCGTACATTATCCGCAAGACAACAAAGAATTTTCGCCAAGGAATGTGGTGATCATCATCTGGGAAAGTTTTTCCCGCGAGTTTGTCGGCTCATTGAACAAACATCTTGATAACGGTCAATATGAAGGTTATACGCCGTTTATCGACTCCCTTTTACAATACAGCACTACTTTCCGGTATTCTTATGCCAACGGACGAAAATCCATTGACGCCCTGCCCTCGGTCGTGGCTTCCGTTCCGTTCATGAAAGACCCTTACATACTTTCCCCGTTCTCAGGAAACTTCCTTGAAGGGATCGGCACTCTTCTGAAAGAAAAAAATTACCACACCTCTTTTTTCCACGGCGCTCACCGTGCCTCCATGGGTTTCTGGTCGTTCATGCACCTCAATGGTTTTGATCACTCTTACGCGGAAGAAGATTATGTTACGGCCCATCCGGCTGCCAAAGGCGGCTGGGGTATCTGGGATGAAGAGTTCCTGCAATATATGGCCACCGAACTGACCAAAGTCAGCGAACCCTTCTGTTCGGTCGTTTTCACCTTATCTTCCCACCATCCTTATATTCTACCTGAAAAATATGATGGCGTATTCAAAGAGGGACCGTCTCCGCTTCAGCGTTGCATCGGTTATACCGACTATGCGTTACGCCGTTTTTTCGAAACCGCTTCCCGCCAGCCCTGGTTCGAAAATACCCTATTCGTCATTACGGCGGATCACGCCAATAACCCGGCATTTCCCGAGAACCAGAACAGCGTCGGCCAAATGTCGGTACCTGTAATATTCTTTGATCCCCAGAACCCGGAACCGAAAATATATCCTTACGTGGCGCAGCAAAGCGATATCATGCCTACGATATTGGAAACCTTACATTACGACCGTGCTTTTATCGCTTTCGGGCAAAACGCCCTGGATACCGCAAAAGAACATATTGCCGTGAATTATGTGGGAAATGTCCACCACGTATATTATCAGCAATACGTGATTCTTTATAACGAAGAACTTGAGTTGCTGGGTTTATATGATCTCGAAAAGGATCCTTTTATGCGGGAACATATTGAACAGGAGCATCCGGAATTGGTTACCAGATTATATGATTACCTGCGGGCTTATATCCAGCAGTACCAAAACCGGATGATCGACAACCGGCTTATTTACAGGAGAGAAAAATAACTCGGTTTATATTTAAAAAGATACCCGGGTATTAGCCGAAGATATTTTTAATCTTCATACCGGTCGAAGGTGATCAGCTTCCTTAACAAATCCACTTCCGTTACCTTAACCTTGATTTTATCCCCGAAACGCAATGACCTGCCGTGATGCAGACCGACCAGCGTATAGTTTTCTTCGTCGATATAATAAAAGTCGTCATCAAATCTTCTCATCGGAATCATTCCTTCACACTTGGATTCATCCAGTTCGGCATAAACACCCCATTTGGATATTCCGCTGACGGTAGCCGCAAAAACTTCCCCTATTTTATCGGATAAGTATTCGGTCTGTTTGTATTTTACAGATGCGCGTTCCGCTTCCGTAGCCAGTTGTTCCATTTTGGAAGAATGCTTGCAAAATACTTCGTATTCATCCTGGTTTGCCGATGGTTCCTGATGCAGGTACGCATCAAAAAGGCGGTGCACCATCAGATCGGGGTAACGCCGGATGGGAGAAGTAAAATGCGTATAATAAGGAAAAGCAAGGCCGTAATGCCCGATATTATGAGTCGAATAAACCGCTCTGGCCATTAACCGGATCGATAACTTATTCAGCATATCATACTCACCGCTATTTTTAGATTCCCGGAACATATTATTAAAAGAAGAGGCCAGTGCCTTGCGGGAAGAAGTTTTCAAGTCGAAACCCAGTTTACCGGCGAATGCTTTAAAGGTTTCCAGTTTATCACTGACCGGTTCGTCATGGATACGATAAACGAAAGTCTTGATTTCTTTATTTTTACCTGTCTTTCTCCCGATCTTCTCCGCAACTTTCTTATTAGCCAGCAGCATGAATTCCTCGATCAGGAAGTGGGCTTCTTTCTGTACTTTAAGATATAAACCGACAGGTTTGCCGTTTTCATCGAGTTTAAATTTTACTTCTTCGGTTTCAAACTGGATGGCGTTATTATCCATTCGTTTTTTCCGTAAGCATTGTGCCAGTCCGTGAACAGGAAGAATATATTCACTCATTTCACCCTGATTCCGTTCGATAATATCCTGGACTTCTTCATAGGAAAAACGTTGGTCCGAATTAATGACGGTCCTGCCGAACCATTCTTTATGTATCTTGGCTTCATCATCCAGATCAAACACCGCGCTGTAACAAAGCTTATCTTCACGGGGACGGAGTGAGCAAAGGTTATTGGACAATATTTCCGGAAGCATCGGAATAGTACGGTCGACCAGATAAACGGAAGTTCCCCGCATATAAGCTTCCTGGTCAAGCGCGGATCCCGGCCTTACGTAGTAAGATACATCGGCAATGTGAACTCCTACCCTGTGCAGTCCGTTCTCCAGTTTCTGGTAGGATATGGCATCGTCAAAATCTTTCGCGTCCGCAGGATCTATGGTAAAAGTAATGATATTGCGAAAATCACGGCGTTTGGATATCTCTTTGTCACTGATCGGTTTATTCATCTTCACCGCCTCTTTTTCCACGTCATCGGGAAAAGAGAGCGGGAAATTATATTCCGCCAGGATCGCGTTCATTTCCACATCATTATTTCCCGGTTTACCCAAAACGTGCAACACTTCACCCAACGGACTGCGGGTACCTTCCACCCAGTCTACGATTCTTACCACTACTTTATCCCCCGACCTGGCTCCTTTCAACGATCTTCCGGGAATCAGGAGATCACGCCGGAAACAAGGATTATCCGGAATAAAATAAGCGATATCTTTTTTGATGCTGATCGTACCCACTATCTGTTTTTTACTTCTTTCCACCACTTCCACCACCTGTCCTTCCGGGCCTTTTTTACGGCGAACGGGGAATACCAGCACCTTTACTTTATCATTATGAAGCGCGTTACCGATATTTCCATCCGCGATAAAGACATCTTCATTTTCACGATCATCCGGAATAAGGAACGCCAGGCCTCCCGATGTCATTTGGATTGTACCGGTCAGATAATTTTTACCTGTAAATTCTTTATTAAGATATTTGGCATTGATTTTATATTTACCGCGTCCGGCATTCGACAAAATATTGGCATCTACGAAATCGCTGATGATCTTTTTTACTTTTTCCCTGCCTTCCTTATCGAAAATATTGATTTTCGCAGCTACCTGTTTATAATTATACTTAATACCTTCCCCGGCGGAAAACACTTCCACAATTCTTTTCTCGATACTATTGGTATCTTTCTTTTTATGATTCTTTTTATTCATTCTTTGGAAAATTCCATTTTTTTTTAAATAAGCGGTCGATTATATTTATTAATATGCAAAAATACATAAAGATTAATTAGCCGGTATCATGTAACAAAATCTTCATTAAATACCGGATAATAAGCTAACGGATATTTGATCACGGATTAATAAATGAAATTTAACTGAGAGACCGGAACATGATAATAGCAGCTGCTATGGCGGCATTCAGGGATTCTGTCTGTCGGGAACCTGCCAGAGGATTCGGGATGGTAATCTTCCGGGTTATATAATGAATAAGGTCACCGGAAATGCCGTGTGCTTCATTTCCGATAATGATACGGTCGGTATTTTGAAACTTAATCTCCTGCAACGGCGTACCTTCCATGAAAGTCCCGTAAACCGGTATCCCTTCTCCCAATGTCGCAAGGTAATCATGTAGCGGAGCATAATAAACTTTAACCCGGGTAAAGGAACCCATTGTAGCCTGTATCGTTTTCGGGTTGGTTAATTCTACCGTATCGGGAGAACACAATATCTGTTTGTATCCGAACCAGTCGGCAGTCCTGATGATCGTGCCCAGATTACCGGGATCACGGATTCCGTCGAGTATCCATAATACATTCTCCGGATCAATACTTTTCAAATCTAAAGCTTCATTCAGGGCTACAGCCAATACTTCCTGCGGAGCCTTCCATGCGCTGATCCTTTCCATTTCTTTAAGCGAAACGGCTACCGGTTCAACATCCACAGGTATTATATTCCGATGATCATCGATCCATTCCGGTGTCGCGTAGAGTTCTTTTACCGTCCATCCGGATTGTACCAATTCGATTACGGACTTATTTCCTTCCACCGGAAACAGAGAGGTTTCCTCGCGGTATTTTTTCTGGTGCAACTGCCGGAGGCGGTTTATATTATTTTTAGATATCATAGTTATATTAGTGTTTACAGATCATCTTTTACCACAGGATTTTCATCCAGGTGTCCCGGATAATCGAGAGAATAATGCAATCCCCGGCTTTCATGACGCGCCATGGCGTGTCTGATGATCAGGTAACCCACGTTGATCATATTCCTTAATTCACAAATATCCGGACTTAATTTGGATTTTTTATATAGTTCTTCCGTTTCCGTAAAAAGGATTTGCAAACGGTCGAAGGCCCGTTGTAACCTCAGATTGGAACGAACTATACCTACATAATTGGACATCAGGCTTTGCAGCTCTTTCTTGGAAGAAGTGATCAGTACCATTTCTTCATTTAACACGGTACCTTCACTATTCCATTCCGGTATACTGTCGCAATATTCAATGTTTTTAAAAATCTTTACAGAATTAAGGAATGCCCGGTGCGAAAAGACTAAAGCTTCCAACAATGAATTGGATGCCAATCGGTTAGCCCCGTGCAAACCCGTAGATGCGCACTCTCCGGAAGCATAAAGATTCTCGATGGAGGTTTGTCCCCATTCATTGGTCGTAATTCCTCCGCATGAATAATGTGCCGCCGGTACCACCGGAATCATATCTTTGGTAATATCAATCCCGATACTTAAGCATTTGGCATAAATATTAGGAAAATGGTCGAAAATTTTATGCTTGGGAACGGAAGTGGCATCCAGGAATACATAATCACTTCCGCTGATCTTCATCTCATTGTCGATCGCCCTGGCCACAATATCCCTTGGGGCAAGGGATTTACGGGAATCATATTTATCCATGAACTCCACGCCTTTGCTATCCTTCAGGATCGCCCCCGCCCCACGCAACGCCTCCGTAATAAGAAAAGAAGGTGATTCTTTCGGATTATATAATGAGGTCGGATGAAACTGCACGAATTCCATTCCGCGAACCTTTCCTTTGGCTCTGTATGCCATGGCAATGCCGTCTCCGGTTGAAATAGAAGGATTCGTGGTATTGCTGTATACATTCCCGATACCTCCGGTGGCCAGCATGGTAATCTTCGACAAAACGGTATTGGTTTTTTGGGTAACGGGATTATAAATATAGGCGCCGTAACAGGTAATATCCGGCGTGCGGCGATTCACTTCGATTCCAAGGTGGTGTTGTGTAATGATCTCCACGGCCAGCTGTTCTTCCCATAACTCGATATTAGGATGGTTTTTCACCGCGAGAATCAGTTTCTGCTCTATCTCCAGTCCGGTAATATCTTTATGGTGGAGCACCCGGTATTCGGAGTGGCCTCCTTCCTTCGCCAGCGAAAATTTGCCTGATTTGGTCTTATCAAAATCCACACCCCACTCTACCAGTTCCATCACCCTTTCGGTAGACTCGCGGATGGTCAGTTCCACAATTTTGCGGTCGGAAAGGGAATCTCCGGCGATCATGGTATCTTCGATATGTTTTTCATAGGTATCCGGATGGTAAATAACGGCCGCTATGCCTCCCTGTGCATATTTGGTCGCCGTATCATCCATCTTGGCTTTGGTCACGATACATACTTTGCCGTAGTTGGCAGCCTTAAGGGCGAAACATAAGCCGGCGATACCCGAACCTATCACTAAAAAATCAACCTTTTTGCGCATATTAAATGTTTAATAATTTCCCATCATTTTTCTTTCGCCGTTCCGCTTCCCGGGCTTTATATCTCTCCCTCGCCTTTTTGATACTTACCGGGTCAAAGCCGATCTTTCCGATCTTCCGGGTAAGAGCCGTGATACGGTCCGATTGATTCCGAAGATAAGCGGACGGATTGGCCGGATTACGGTGACGAGGATCCGGATATGCTGCCGTGATCAGGGCCGACTGTTTGAGTGTAAGATCTTTCGCCGGTTTTTTAAAATAATGCCGGGCTGCCGCTTCCGCGCCATAAATCCCGTTCCCCATCTCGATAACATTCAGGTAAACTTCCATGATACGCTCCTTACTCCAGAAAAGTTCGATCAGAAAAGTAAAATAAGTTTCCAGCCCTTTGCGTACCCATGATTGATTCGGCCACAAAAAGACATTCTTGGCTGTTTGTTGGGATATGGTACTGGCGCCTCTTTTCCGTTTCCCGCTTTCTCTTTCATTAATGGCTTTTTGGATAGCTCCCCAGTCAAACCCCCTGTGTCCCAGAAAATTATTATCTTCCGCCGCGATAGCGCACGATATCATATGGGGTGAAATTTGATCGATATCCATCCATTTTTTTTCAATAGGCGCTTTGTCCGAAATTTTCCTGATCACCATGAGCGGCGTTACCGGAGGATTGATCCAGCGATATGACAGAGGCAAAAGTATACTTAGCAAAAAAATGGCCAGAAGGATTTTACCTGTTATGAGCAATATTCTTTTGAATAGGCTTTTATTTCCGGTTTTCGATTTTTTCTTTTTTTTTCCCGCCATATTGATCAATATTTTCGGCATGCAAAAATAGTTATTTAAAAGATATTTAAAACTATTGATTCTCCAAAAAAGTATCTGTTTTTTACCTATTTTTGCAACCTAAAAGAACAGTTTAAGAAGATGAATAATCTGGTAGCATTTCTCAAAAGGAACTTTCATTTTATCGTATTCCTCATTTTGCAGATTATTTGTTTCGTCATGATCTATAACCATATTCATTATCCCAGGTTCATGATGGGAAGGATTGCCCGTGTGATAACGTACCCGGTAAATAAATCCTGGAATAATCTGGTAAAACATTTCAGTCTGGAGGAAGAGAACCGTAATTTACTGGAACAGAATATGGAACTTTTACGTGAACGGGATAATAACTTCATCCTTTTTTCCGATACTATTTTTACCGAAGAAACCAGGGATGAAAAAAACAAAAGAATCCGGCTTTACGATTACACGACAGCCAATGTGATCTATAATACCACGACAAAAAAACATAATTACCTTATTCTGGATAAAGGAACAAACGAAGGTATCGATCTCGACATGGCCGTGTTCTCCGCGCAAGGCGTGGTTGGTGTTGTGAATGATGTTTCCAGCAATTTCGCCACGGTGATGTCGGTACTTCATCCGGATACCCGGATCAGCGCGAAGATAATGCCCGCCGACCAGATCGGTACGGTGATCTGGGAGGACCATGATCCGGAAACCGTCTTTTTACACGACATACCGCAACATATTATGGTCAATATCGGGGATTCCGTGATCACCAGCGGATTTTCCAACGTATTTCCCAAAGACATCATGATCGGTACCGTAACGGAGATCGAGAACAATACCAAAAACAGCTTCTACACGATCAAGCTAAAACTGTCGACCAATTTCAACCACCTCAATTCCGTATATATCGTGAAAAATCTCTATAAGAACGAAATCGACAGTTTAAAATCAAATTTTAAACATGAATAAGATCGTTGTCAATATTGTAAGGTTTATCCTGTTGATCGCCGTCCAGGTACTGGTTTGTAACCATGTGCACCTTTTCGGTTTCATCAACCCCTATATCTATATCCTCATTCTTTTATTACTCCCGCTCGAAATACCAAAAACCGCCCAGTACCTGATCGCGTTCGGCGCCGGACTAATCGTGGATATTTTTTCCATGACTTACGGAGTACACGCTTCCGCTTCTTTACTGGTGGCTTTTGTAAGACCTTATCTTGTCAATATGCTGAACGGCCGCCATGCTCCGGAAGGTCCCGACAGGCCCGTTCCGGGAGAAAAAGATTTCAAATGGCTGTTACTTTACACCCTGATCCTGGTATTCATACATCATTTCACCATCACCCTTCTGGAAACTTTCAACTTAAAGGAATTCGGACGAACCTTATGGGTTTCTGTAGCCAATACATTATTTACTTCGTTAGTAATATTATGCGTAGAATACATATTCATTCCCGTTAAAAAAAGATAATTTAAATACATGCTTATGAAACCCAAACTTGTTATCGGTAATTGGAAAATGAACAAGTCTTTCGACGAAGCCGAAGACCTGATCAGCAATATTGAAGATGCCCTCGAAGGATGGTCTTTACAAACACTTGTGGCCATTTGTCCGCCATATCCTTATCTCGAACTGGCTACCGACCATGCGGATGAAAGTAATTTCGAATGCGGAGCACAAAATTGTTCCGAATTTAATAACGGAGCTTATACAGGTGAAATATCCGCCGGAATGCTTGCCGAACTGGGTGTGGAATTTTGCATAGTGGGCCATTCGGAAAGAAGGAAATATTTCGGGGAAACCAACGGGACTATTTCCAGAAAAATTGATCGTTTACTGGAAGCTGACCTGATCTCGGTTTTCTGTTGCGGTGAACTTCAGGACGACAGGGAAAGCGGGAATCATTTCAAAGTTGTGGAGACACAAATTAAAGAAAGCCTTTTCCATTTGTCTAAAGAACAGATTGAAAGAGTGGTCATTGCATACGAACCGGTATGGGCAATAGGAACAGGATTGACGGCTACCCCGCAACAGGCTGAAGAAATGCACGCCTTTATCCGTTCCATTATGGAAAAAGAATATGGCACCGAAACCGCTTATAATCTTTATATCTTATATGGCGGAAGCTGCAACAGCAAGAACGCGCTTGACCTGTTTTCACAGCCCAACGTCGACGGAGGACTCATCGGTGGCGCATCCCTTGATGCCGAAGAATTTATAGGAATTATCGAAGCTGCCGAAACTGCCGTAAAAGACAATTGATCATTTTCTTCCGAAATCGGCCGGTATTTCTCCCCACAATTTCGTATTCCACTTAATAATGGGGGTGGTATATTGGTTATTTTGCAGCCATAATTCAGCCCGTTGTAACAATTCGAAAACCTCGCGGTTCTCTTCCGTAGGCAATATGACCGATTTACTTTTTTTGTGACGGACCCACGTCATGGCCGTTACACTATCGGTATATATCGGGATAGGACTGTTTTGCTGTTTCAACAAAGCCAGTCCGTGAACTAAAGCCAGGAATTCGCCTATGTTATTACTGGCTCCTTTATAAGGACCTTTTTTGAAGATTAACTCCCGGGTTGCCGTATAAACCCCTTGATATTCCATATCTTTTGTTACCGTATTCCAGGCCGCATCTACCGAGAGGCTGTTCAACTGGGGTTTAGGATCATCGGCGGTCAGTTTCATTCCTCCCGCGTCTTTTCTCACCGGAGGATTTTTCTTATAGTACGCTGAATATCCATCGAAAAAAGCCCGCTCAGCCTCCATCCTGGAAGGAAAAGATTTATATTTCGCACCCTGGAAATTATCTATCTGCGCTTTACAGGTCGCCCAATCATCAAAAACACCTATAATCCTGCCTGTCCATACGACATAATACTTTTTGTTATTCGTCATGTTAGTGAAAAGTGTTATTTTTGCCTCATCAATCGGCAAAATTAAAAATATTAATCGAACAACGTATTTTATTATGAAACTCTTTTTTCATTCGAAACCGGCTTTTTCCGTTGTTATTCTGCTAAGCATGGTCGTTCTTTCGACCGGTTGCAGTAACAAAAAAGAGAGGGTAATGGCGGAAGATACTTATGTTTTCGAAAACTCAGACTGGAATTTTGACGATAAATTCGTCTCTTTCAACCTTGATATCGCCGATGTCTCTTCCCCCTGCAAGATAATACTGGAAGTGGAGAAAGAAGATTATCTGGATATCGACATGCTCCAACTTATCATTACTATTACCTCACCTGAAGGCGGTGAATCTCAAAGAAGAGTGAACCTCCTTTTTAATGAAGAAGGCAAGGAGAATAGTAAAACCGTCAGCGTGGAAGCTTACCGGAAAAAATATTTCACTTCCCCGGGAAAATATAATTTCCGTATTTACCGTAAATATGAGAAATTTAACCTTTACGGCATCAAATCACTTACGGTAAAAGTGGTCAAATTGCCGGAAGAAGCTTAGATCATCATTCTTTTTTTCCTGAAAAATAATCGGAATACGGCTCGCAAACGGACAGGTATTCTTTCGGCGTATAACCCGAAATAGCCTTGAACTCCCTGACCATATGAGCCTGGTCATAGAACCCGCACTCATAAGTTAGCCGACTTAGTGTAATGTGCGGATATTGCTGTAACAGGTAAAGAGCTCTTTGCAAACGGACTATCCTGGCGAATTCCTTTGGTTTAAAACCCGTCTGTCCCGTAAATACCCTGCCATACTGCTTCGGACTGAGACAGGCCATTTCGGATAATTCATCCAATGTGAGATGCGGATTGCGGTTAATGGCATGGATCGTGGCCGTTACTCTTGCCGCATGGTAGTTCTGGGAAGAAACCAGAGTTTTCAACAAGAAACTTTCGATCAGGCGGATCGCTTCCTGATTCTCCCGGGTATCCAGAACACGGTTTTCCAACAATGCCATTTCCTGACTGATCTCCGCTATGGGAACCGTCTTTCCTGATAATTCGGAAAGCGGTACCGGAAAAAAAGGGCCGGCTCCCTGCGGATTAAACACAACCACAACCATATCTATTGTACCGGTAAATACCAGATCGTCATAACCGATCATCTGCCCACCCAGAAAAGCACGCGGCTGCAAAACCTTTTCTCCGGAAGAGAAGAGCCTTTCTTTCCTGTGAAAAATTAATTGCAGGCACCCGGTAGGAATAACGCGCTGCGCTATGCTTCCTTTTTTTCCGTTATCCTTTAGTATCCAATAATATTTCACGTAAGGACGTAACAGAGGAGAGGGATCGTAAAAAGAAAAATCCTGCATCATATCCGGCTGATTGAATGGTGCAAAAATAACTATGTTAAAGAGATAATATTGTAAGGAGGGCCATTTTTAAGATGGATCTGTTTTGCCAGTCACCTTCATCCTGGCTCAATAACTCTGTAAAAAAGTGTATTTTTGTGCCTAATAAATCAATCGCACTATGCTTCACCATACTTCAGAAACCGTTATCAGGCAAATGGCTGTTCATAAAACAGGAAATCAAAACACGGAAGAATTGCCTGTACTCTCTGATTCCACCATATCTCTCCCACCCGATCTTGAAGAATTGCTACTGCTTTATTTCCTTAAGCCTTTCAAAAGTGACCTTCTTTACCATTTCGATCTCGAAGAAAATCCGGATAACAAAGTATACCGTCTGGTATCGGACATATTCGAAAATCCGGATAAACTACTGGAACATTCTAAAGAACTGGTCAAGTATCTGTTTGAGCAGAGTACCCATCCGCAAATCAGAAACGGGGAATTCTTTGCAGTATATTTTACGGATTGCGATTTTAAAGGAGAAAACAGGGAAGCTATCGGATTATTTAAATCGGAAAATAAAGATACTTTTCTGAAAATAGAGACCGTGGGAGAAGACCTGGCCATTAAATCGGAAAATGGTATAAGTATCAACAAACTGGATAAAGGATGCCTTATTTTTAACATAGATAAAGATAACGGATACCAGATTGAAATCATCGACAATACCAACAGGAATACCGAAGCACAATACTGGACCGAATCTTTTTTGCATATATGTCAAAAAAGGGATGAATATTTCCACACGCAACAGGTAATGTCGATGTGCAAGGATTATATCACGAAAGAGCTTCCGCAGGAATTCGAGGTGAATAAAGCCGACCAGATCGATCTGTTGAACCGCTCGGTAAAATTTTTCAAAGACAATGATAGTTTCGACCTCGGGGAATTTACGGAAGAAGTGCTGACTCAGCCGGAAGTCATTGACAGTTTTACCAGTTATAAGAAAAATTACGAACAGGAAAAAGAAATAGAGATCGCCGACCGGTTTACCATCTCGGATAATGCGATTAAAAAACAAACGAGAGTTTTCAAAAGCGTCATTAAACTGGATAAAAACTTCCATATTTATGTCCACGGCAACCGTGAACTTATAGAACAGGGTACGGATGATAAAGGCCGGAAATTTTACAAAATATTTTACCAGGAAGAAAACTGATTTATTAAGGATAAAAAAGCTGTTTGTGCTATTTTACAGATAAAAAATTTATTACTCCAGAAAGAGACCCTTTAAAATTTCCTGAAATTCCAAAATAAAATAATCCTCTAATAATCATTACGTTGATAATCGGCCAAAAAAGGAGATATCCAAATACCTTCAATATCACCGAAGAAATAAGATTTATAGACGGTTTTTTTATATCTCTATAAATAGTTTTTCAAAAAATTGAATATCCGCTTCATTTTAAAGAATATTTAAGTAAAAATACATACAACTTGCATTTTTTATTTATACAGTCATTTTTATAAGAAAAAAACATCAGATTAGTAAAAAATAGGATTTTGTGGCGTTTTTTTATTATTGAAAATAAGAATATTGCAAATAATATTTATTTTTTTCATCCAAATATTCACAATTTGAATAAACATATAAAAAAATGATTATATTTGCACATCTTATTAAAAATTCATTAAAAAGTGAATTTTATTGGATTTTTGGATCGTTTAATACTTTAATTAGCTATAAGAAAAAATCGGGATAAAAATATCCTCTTTTCAATAACCAAAATACGTCATAATGAAAAAGAAATCATTAAAATCCTCTATTTCGTTTTTATTCCTTTTACTACTTTTCCCTCTGGCCATCTTCCCGCAAAATGATCCTTGTCATTTAGGGGCATCTGTGACGGTGAGACCTTCCATGTGCCAGGCCGACGGCGAGATAACGGTCACGCTGGATACCGCCGGCAGCAGACTGGACAATATCCGGTATTCCTTAATTCCCGGCATCACGCAATCCACCGGTAACGTTATCACGGATGTTGGAGCCGGAACTTATAAAGTTGTGGTGGAAGCGTTATGCAATACAGGAATTTCCGGTCCCGGAAATTTTATCAATGTTTCCGATACCATACATGATGTTGTGGTTACTTCCGGATATCAGACTCCCACAGTCGGCATCCTCCAGGGTAACTTCACCATATCCAGGCCTTATGGAAATGTTCCTTCTTTCAGTTGTGCCCCGACGGGAAAAATACAGCTTAAGATTGAAAAAGGTACTTTTCCGTTTTTTGTGGAAATCATAAAAGATCAACAATATATGAGGACCGATACTTTTCATACCCATATGTATAACGGTACTTCCCTGAATAATTACGATTATAAGGATTATTATACGGTTGGTAGCTTAGGAGCCGGCAATTATGAATTCAGAATTACCGACGGATGCGGATATAATTTACCGGTAATGAGCTCGACGGTGGAATATATTGACAATACTTACAGTTCCTCCGCCACAAATATTTATCATGGATCTGACAATCCGACCGATTCCAATATTCTCCGGTTCTCCTTACTTTACGGTCTGGAATCCTACATGAATTATTATTACGCGTACAGCCATATACATGGTATGGAAGATTGGTGGGAGTATGCCGTAAGTGTTGACGGCGGCGTTTATACGCCCTGGAAAGATATGCCGGATTCCGGGATTGTCCGCGATACGCTGACTTCTATAAGCAATTATTGCGAATTGTACGGGAAAACCGTAACCCTTAAAGTAAGGGCTAAGATATGTGAATCAACGGAATATAGCCGCACTTTTACCATTAATTCACCGCTTAACAAATATGTTTATAAAGAATATGACACAAGCCCTGATTCAACGGTCACTATTCCCGCACAGTATACCTCATGCAATTACACCACGGAAAAAACAATCAGATATAATGTTAAGAATTCATACAATTATTATAAGCATTATAATCTAAGCGGAAATATAAACAGCAGTTCCGCTGATTTTTATTATACAACGCCCTTATCCATTGAAATAAGGGATAACGATCAGGATACGCTTATTCATACCAATACGGTTAATACCCTTACCTGGAATGAATATGTATACAATCTTTCCGGATTGGACGGTATAAATGTAAATTTCACGGTAAAAGACCGTAATGGATGCACCATAGCGAATGAAACGGTCCTTATTTCCGCCGAACCGTCAGTGACCGAAACCGGAGGAGTTACCAATTCCTATACATGGGGTAATAATTACAGCGGAGGAAATCACTGTCAGACAAGCATCAAAAGCATCTATCTATACCGAAGTAATACCATAGCCACCGATCCCCGGTATCATTTCGACAGTACGGTAGTGAAGCTGGTACAAAGTCCCGACGGAAATAAATACAATTTTACAGCCATTTACGACCGGGATGCTAACCATTGGACCATTACCAAAGATGATCCCAGAAATACTTCGGATACTTATGGTAACGGTGCCTACATTTATATGAATGCGCTGGACCTGCCGTCAGGGAATTACGTTTTCCAGGTTACGGATCAATGTAATACCTACAATTATACCGTAGCACCGGATTTTCCCGGCGAACTCAGCATAAGCGAAAAACCGGCTTACACTTTCACTCAGGAATGTTCTTACCTGGAAGTAATTCCGGTAGCCGGACAGATACAACTGGACGGGAGTAATACCGGGACTAGTTTTAAAATAATAAACGGTCCTACAGGGGGTTACCCGCCGGACGCCGTCGGGAAAAACTCCCCGCTCCGATTATCCATGAGGGGAAATTATACGATAAGGATGTACCCGGATCAGGGAGATCGGAATACATGCGCGGTTATCGATACGGTGATATATTATTCCGGAGGATCCGTAGAGATAGATTATTTCCATGCATATGTCTGTAATTCAGGTGATCCGACTGCCAATATAAAGATAAGGGGGAAAAACGGGAACCGGCCCTACCTGTATACTATTTTCAGTGAAAAAGACGAAGGAGGGAGTATTGTGGCCCAGGATACTATTGGAGAATTTCCCGATATTCCGGGACTCGAAGGACAAGAAATCTCCGTAAGGGTCGAAGATGCCTGCGGAGCGAATTTCTATACCAATATTACGATCACGAATCTGGAACTAGCAAGGAAAGCCTGGTTTGCCGACGGCTCCCAGACCGGAGGCGCCTGTCAGGGAGACGGGGTCATGATGTACGGTTTATCATTGGGGGATGTCACTTATCAATGGAGAGGCCCCAACGGATTTTATGCCGAATCACAAAATGCGGATCTGTGGATAGACCGGAATGCAATGGCATCCGGCACTTATTATCTTGAGATATTGGGAAGCCACTGTTCTTCCATTACGGACAGTCTTTCTTTCTATGTGATCATTGCTCCTTCCGTGAGTGTGAAAGAAGATGTAAGTCTGTGTCCCGGGGAAGAATACCAGGTCGAATTAACCGCGCATGGTACGGGTGATATCACCTATAGCATCGCACAGGAAGAAAATTCGGTCATCACCACAACCGTATTCCGGAACCGCAGGGATGGAGAGGTCGACAGATTGACCGTAAGACCTTTATCCAAAATGCATATATGGGTTGCGGAAGTCATGGACAGCCTTTGCCATTACCGGATCCCCGAAGATAGTATCATCATCACCATGAAACCTTCCTCGACGAGTTGCGACCTCACTGTTTCGTCCGCCATGGAATGTTATGATAACGACGCCATTATTACAGCAGAAGCATCACTCACCTACCCTTATATTGTAAACTGGTATCAGGATGAGAATCTTACTTCATTATACTATTCGGACACGATAAGGAATGCCGGAGATACTCCATCCGAGTTGAAGCTTGATCATTTACGGAATGACATGACGTTTTACATTACGGTGAAAAATGACTCCTATTGCGAACATATACCCGGAACATCTTCCGGATATGTATGGATGAACAATGGTACTACCCGGTTAAATTGCGGGGAAAGCGTACGGTTTTATGATTCCGGCGGACCGCAAAATAACTATAGCTATCTGGAGGATTATATTCATACATTCATTTCGTCTGACGGTTTGCCCTTAACCATTCGATTCGATGAATTCTACACGGAAAATCCAAATGTAGACAAGATGTATATTTATGACGGCGGCAGCAGTTCCTCTCCTTTACTGGCTTTAGATCTGGGAGGTGACTTAAATGCGAATTTACCCGGCCCGTACACTTCTACCGGCGACAGCCTTACCGTACTTTTCATTAGTAACGGAACACTTACTTTTTCCGGCTGGAGCGCGACCGTAAGTGTACAAAACGACCCGGTAAAAGCCTCGGTAATGGTGCATCCGTATTATGAAAATATTTTCCGTGATACTGTTTGTCAGAATAACATTTCTTATAACCCGGCCATAACGGACCACTTCACCGGTATCGATATCTCCGTTCCGGGAATATATCAATGGAGTGACACACTGACTACCCTCAATGGATGTGATAGTATCATATCGTTAATTCTAACTATAAATCCAACCTATGAACAGGAATTCCATGGAAGTATCTGCCGGGGGGAAATTTATACTGATCATGGCTTTACCATCAATACAATCGATTCGGCAGCAGGAACCTATACTTACCGGTATCAATATAGCTCTTTAATGAATTGTGATAGTACCCGTATATTACATCTGACCATAAATCAGTCATCTTCATTACCGATATCATCTTTTGATACGGTATATACGTGCGGCACTAATTTTATGTATGGAGATACTCTTTTTGAAGAATCCGGCACTAAAGAGGTGACCATTAAAAATTCATACGGTTGTGACAGCTTGTACATTATGGCTACCGTATATCTGAATCATCCGGATATTGCGACTTATCATTTTACCATAAGTTGCCATGACACTATTTTAATAATTCCTAACGGTTTACAGGAAACAATCCTTGAAATTCCCAATCCGTCATGGGATCACCATCTTTATAGTCTTAAACACGGAGACTCGATGATTAGCCTTGTTAATGATGCGCCTTTTAACGTCAGAGCCGGCATATACGATATTCTCTGGACCGCCACCGACCCATGTGGAAACTCTGCTTCCTGCACCCAGCGTGTTACGGTACTTAATCAGTCATGTACCGATGCCACAGACTTTGACGGAAATATCTATGAAGGAATCTTAATCGGAAGTCAGTGCTGGCTCAGGTCCAATCTAAAGTCCCTGCATTACGCCGATGGAAGGCCTATCCCTGAAACACGAGGATATTACGCGGATCTTTACCCTGACACGGCATGGAATATCTCCACTTTCGGAAGATTATACAATTGGTATGCAGCTGTAGACTCGGCGCGTCCTCCGGGAAGAGCAGCCAATATACAGGGAATTTGTCCGGACGGATGGAGTATGCCTACGGTAGAAGATTTCAGGATCCTGATGGAATATGGTGCGCCTGCCCTGAAATCCGCTGATTATTGGCTGAAGAACCCCGGGAACAACAGCACCGGATTTACCGCTTTACCCGCCGGTTATTATAATGAAGTTACCAACAGTTTTTACTATTTAATGGGGAATACCTATTTTTGGACTACTGAAGCGGTATCAGCGCAAAGTGCCTATTATTTCGAATTAAGCTATGATTGCGAAGAACTGCTGGAAAAGAGTGGTAGTAAAAATCAGGGATATAGCATCCGTTGTATTAAGAAATAATGTTTCCCGGTGGCTTCGACGAACTCAGCCACCAGGGGAAATAATCAGAACGTCATCCTGAACCATCAAAGCGTCATCCTGAACGCAGTGAAGGATCTCTATTAGAGTTTTCGCTGCGCTCAGAATGACAAAAGATCGTATTCGATGGGCTCATACACAGGGAGATATAATCAAACATCTTCCTGGACGATCATAATGTCATCCTGAACGAAGTGAAGGATCTCTATTAGATTCTTTGCTGCGCTCAGAATGACAAAAGGTTTGATGCGATGAACGCAACACCGGGTTCTGCTCTGTCACCCGGATTTATCTTCCGCAGAAATCGGTATAATCACAGTATTTACAATGATCCCGGTTAGCAGTCTGGGAAAAAGGGATGGAATTGTCCAATATATTAGCGATTAAATCCTGTAAAGAACGTCCGAATGTTTCCAGGATATCCTCCGTGATCAATTCTGTCAATTTACCCTGAGAATCCGGAAATTTCGGCATGAGAGTATATTCCCCGTCATTTTTATTAACGGTCCTGAAACTGATAATTCCGCAGGAAACAGACTCTGCATTCCGTTTGAAGTGATGATCCGTCTGATCATACAAATAGCCATACATAAGCAATTGGAATAACTTACTTTTTTCGCTTTCGGTAAATACGGTTTCCATTTCTTCATATTTCAGTTCCCTCGGATCTACTTTTCCGGTTTTATAATCCAAAATGATAACCTGGTCTCCCCGACGGTCGATCCTGTCCGCTTTTCCGTAAAGTTTAACCTGCCTATCACCCACAGTCAAGATTGAAGTAAAAGCCTGTTCAATACCGACAATATCAAAAGGCATTTCCCGATATTCATTCCGGATCAGGGTCAGGTATGATACCAGATTTCTTTTTACCATTTGTGTGGCAAGAAATAATTTTCCCCTTGTCTGATCCTGTCCTCTCACATCTTCATGGTCACTGAAAGATTTCTCGATCGTGGAATCGATATCTTTAAGTTCCCGGTCGATTATATCCATAAAACTATCCGGTTGTACCTGGAGTTTCCTGCAAATATCTTCCAGTATATTATGCAGGATAGTACCGGTTACTTTTTGTTCTATATTTTCCTGTATCGTTCGGACTGGAGATATTTTTTCGATCTCAGCAAGATAGAATTGCAACGGACAGCGGATAAAGACGGAGAGCGAAGTGGGTGAATAAGTCTTGTCATATAACTTCTCCATAACCTGCCGGTCTTTTGCGATCACAACAGATTCATCTTTTCCGGTAACGGGAAGAAGCGAAATCTGGTCTGACCGGAGTTCTATACTCCCGGTTAACCCGCGGCTTTTGACCTCAAATTCCAGCTGACTGAGAAAACGGCTTTTTTCCGCCAGCGTATTCGACGAATCATTGTTATAAATAAGGTAAATATTTTGCGCCCTTTGCAGGAGGCGGAAAAAATGATAGGCATAGATCTTATCTTTCTGTTGATATGTGGGAAGATTAAAATATTTTTTGATATCATACAGGATTAAGGAATTTTGGGATTTTCCCATGGGGATGATTCCTTCGTTCACCGACAGGATGATCACATTTTTAAAATCGAGTGCCCTGGTTTCCAGTAATCCCATTACCTGCAAACCGGTTTCCATATTCCCCCGTAGCGGCACGGATATTTTCCCGATGATCTGTTGAAGGAAGTATTCCAGGGTTCCAAAATCAAACTCTTCTTCCTTATTCAGTTCTTCCAGAAAAAGTCCGGTTTGGCGCAAACCTTCGTTAATGAGCTGTATCCCCTCGTAAAAAGGAGAATCTTCCGTAAACAGCACACTGAACCTCAGGAAACTTTCGGTAAGTCCCTGCAGAAATAAAACTCCCGTATCACGGATAAAATCCAGTTTAAAAAAAGATATTTCCGGAATCTCATCAATCTTAAAAAAAATACGATTACTTCCCGTAAGATCTCTCATCCATTGCTCATAATGATCTTCCGTTCCGAAACAATGCCTCAGAAGCGGATTCCTGAAAAGCGCGATCAGGTCCTTGTGGTAGATCAGGAGCTCGCTGTTCTTTTCGATATCCCGGAACCTGCGGCTGTTCCCGGCTAGCGCTGTTAAACTCTGTAGAAGATGATAAGCCGGTGTATGGATTATCGGATAACCCATCGTTAAGTTGGCATCCTGACAATCGTAGAAATGCATAAAAGGCAATATGAGTGATTCATCGGCAAGTACCAGCACCGTATTATCCAGATTGCCTTCTTTTTTTCTGATCTCGTTGATCTTCTCAATGGCGTATAAAATCTGGGACACTTTCCCGGATACGCCCGTTTCCGTTATTTGTTTGGCAATGCCCGCAAAATCGTCATGGATCCAGCGTAATTCATCCAGTGATAATTCTTTTTTCAGGGTTTGGAGTAATTCCGATTGTGATTCTTCGTAAAATTTATCAAAATCGAACAGTAATTCAGCTTTCCATTCCCGGATATAAAACCGGATGATCTCTGTTTCGGCGGGAGTAAGAAAGCTTAAACCGGCAAAGATATATCTCCGGAAATCATACTTTCCGCTATATTGTTCAATATTGCACGCCACATCCTTATAAATCGCGCCTTCATAACCTGTTGATTCCCGTTCAAGTTCCAGATTAAACTGCCGGTAAAGATCTTTTAGAGATGTATAAAAACGAAGGTAATATTGCTGATGTTCCGTCAATTGGTCCCGTCCGAATGAGGTTTCCATATCTTTGACATCGCTCAGGTTCCGGAATATGACGGAGGCATCGGCCAGTTGCATATCTATCTCATGAATATCCTGCAGGTAAATTTCCGCCCAGGAAAGGAAAGAATGAAAATCCTTATATTTAAGTTCTCCGGATCGGCGATAAACGTTATACAGTTTTACAAGTAGTTCCGTTTGAGTCAGTTTTTTCCTGGGAGATAAAGATTCTATAAACTCATTAATCGTCAATATGGCCGGCAAAAAAAAAGGACGTCCGATCTCCAATGCCAGTTGTTTTTGCAACATTCGTGTCGCTCTTTTGTTAGGTAGAATAATAACCGTGTTAACCAATTCGATGTCCGTTTGTTGCAGGATTTGCCGGGCTACTTGTGCTAAGAATGTCATACATAAGTGATTTATGGAATTGTTACGGATGTAAGAACCGGTTACAAAGATAAAGTTACTTTTTAAACTAAGAATATTATAGAGGATTTTTTCGGATTAATTCAAGGTCTTTTGTATATTTGCGGTTATAAAACCTCGGAATGATCAACATTACCCACATTGAAAAAAGCTACGGAAACCTGAAAGTACTCCAGGGAATCGACCTTGTGGTCTCCAATTCACAGATTATTACCATACTGGGTGCCTCCGGCGCGGGAAAATCCACCCTGCTCCATATCATCGGCACTCTGGATAAACCCGATAAAGGCGAGGTCGTGATCGACGATGTTTCTCTCTTTCAGCTAAATGATAATGAATTGTCGGAGTATCGCAACCGGCATATCGGTTTTGTATTTCAATTCCACCACCTGCTTCCCGAGTTTACCGCGGTTGAAAATGTGGCTTTACCCGCTTTAATAGCCGGCAAACCTAAAAAAGAAGCTATGGCACGGGCAAAAGAGCTACTGGATTACCTGAAACTGGCTGAACGTTTCGAGCATAAACCTTCCCAGTTGTCAGGCGGCGAACAACAACGTGTCGCCGTGGCAAGGGCGTTGGTTAACGACCCTAAATTGATTCTCGCCGACGAACCTTCCGGAAACCTCGACTCGGAAAATGCCAGAAAATTACATGAACTTTTCTTTAATCTCCGCGACCAGTTCCACCATACTTTTATCATTGTAACCCACAACGAGGAACTTGGGGAAATGTCGGACCACAGGATCGTGATCAAAGACGGGAAAATTGAAAATCAGAATTAAATAATCAAGCTATAAATATAGTAACTTAAAAGAATTCATTATGAACAGTGCATTAAAAAATTTGTATCCCTCCGCATTATGGGAATCTTTCGCCGGAATTTGTGACATTCCCCATCCTTCCAAACATGAGGAAAAAATCCTGGAATGGCTCAAAAACTGGGCTAAAGAAAACAATATCGAGTATAAACAGGATGAAACCGGCAACCTGCTTTTCAGCAAACCGGCTACTCCGGGTATGGAAGACCGTGTTCCCGTAATTCTACAGGGACACGTTGATATGGTACCGCAAGCCAACAGCGATGTGAAACATGACTTCACCAAAGATCCCATCGAAACCAAAATCGGGGAAGACGGCTGGTTACGTGCAAACGGAACTACACTGGGCGCGGATAATGGTATCGGTTGCGCGGCCGGTATGGCGTTACTTTTGTCCAAAGATATACCGCACGGACCGTTGGAAGTTTTACTGACCGTGGATGAAGAAACCGGAATGACCGGCGCTTTCGGATTAAAAAAAGGATTTGTGAAAGGTGATATCCTGATGAACCTGGACTCGGAAACCGAAGGCGAACTTTATGTAGGTTGCGCCGGCGGACTGGACGCTAATATCGAGCGGGACTATAACCTGATTGCAACTCCGGAAAATATGACCGGTTTCAGGATCTTTATTTCCGGATTAAAAGGAGGACATTCGGGGATGGATATCAATCTCGGTCGCGCCAATGCCAACAAATTGATCACCCGTTTACTCCAGAAAGCTCAGGAACAGATGGATCTTCGTATCGCTTCCATCCACGGAGGCAGTTTACGGAACGCCATCGCCAGGGAAGCGGAAGCGATCGTAGTAGTACCAAAAGATAATATTACCGAATTCACAAACTTTGTAAATCAATATACGCAGGTACTGAAAAAAGAATTCGGTAAAGCGGAACCAGATCTTAAAATAGAGATGAGTCCTGCGGAAACACCACGTGAAGTAGTGGCTAATACCTGCGATAATACGATCCTGCAAATGGCTTACGCGATTCCCCACGGTGTAATGCGAATGAGCGATACGATGAAAGACCTGGTGGAAACCTCCAATAACTTTGCCATTTTTAACCTGGAAAACGGAAAACTTTATATGGCTAACCTTATCCGTAGTTCTGTAGATTCCGCCAAAGACGCCGTAGGAGAAAAGTTAAAAGCCATCGCTGAAATGGCCGGTGGAAAAATCACGCTCACCGGAGGTTACCCGGGCTGGAAACCCAATATGGAATCCCCTATCCTGAAAACCGCTATGCAAACTTATCAGGTGAAATATGGTGTGGAACCTAAAATCATGGCGATCCACGCAGGACTGGAATGCGGACTTTTCGGCGTTAATTATCCTAATTGGGATATGATCTCTTTCGGACCTACTATTATGAATCCGCATTCACCCGACGAAAGAGTTAATATCGAAAGTGTAGGCAAATTCTGGGATTTCCTGGTCGCACTGATGCAAAACATCCCGGTAAAACGGTAAGTAACGGATTTTAATACGATAGGAAGGCTTTACAAAAATTATTTCCTGTCATGTTGGTGAAACGAATCTCTGCGTGGAAATTAAGATTTTTCTTTATGGACACTTCGGCACTTCGTTTTAACCTCAGGACTCAAGGTCTCTAAAGAATGACAGAAACTTTTGTAAAGCCTTATTTTTTATAAAAGCCACTCATAATGAAGACACGCCTGGATAAATTCCTGGTTGACCAAGGCTTCTTTCCTTCAAGGGAAAAAGCAAGAGACGCGATCCTGCAACAAACCGTAACGGTAAATCAGGTAGTAATTGATAAACCGTCATATATGGTCGGGGAAAACGAGAAGGTAGATATCATTGATATTTTTAACCGATATGTCAGTCGGGGCGGATTGAAATTAGAAAAAGCAATCCGAACTTTTGATCTGGATTTTCAGGGAAAAACAGTACTGGACGTAGGCGCCTCCACCGGTGGATTCACCGATTGCGCTTTACAGCACGGGGCTGAAGAATGTGTTTGTGTAGACGTGGGACAGGACCAGCTTCATTCTTCCCTCAAGGATCATCATCACGTTATTTCAATCGAAAATACGGATTTCCGGGAATTAAAGCCGGAAGATATCGGCAACCGGAAATTTGATTTCATCGTATCCGACGTATCTTTTATTTCACTCTCCTACCTCCTTCCCTATTTTCCTCTTTATTTAAAACCGGAAGGATGTATGGTATTATTGATCAAACCTCAGTTTGAAGCCGGAGCTTCCTTCCTGAACAAAAACGGGATCGTTACCGATGAGAAAGCGTATAAGCTATCCATCCAAAAGGTAGTGAAAGAAGCGTTATCTCACGGTTTTTATTTAAACGGGATCACCATTTCCACACTTTATGAACTGAAAAAAAATGTTGAGTTCCTGGGGCTCTTTTCCTTAAAATCCAATAACTTTAATCTGGATTTTAATGCTATGATGACGGAGTTGAAATCAATCAGGAAAAATCTGAAAAAATAAGTTTATACTCTCCTCAACAAAAAAGCCTTATCTTAACGATAAGGCTTTTTCTATTTAAGGAGCAGAATTAACTACTGAACACTGATTTTCTTAGTGGTCACTCCTTCTGCTGATTCGATACGTAAAATATAGATTCCTTTGGTAATACCTTCCAGGTTCATGTGGTAGTTATTATCCGAAGGTTGAACATCTTTCACAGTTTGTCCCATCATGTTAACAAGGGTAAGTCTGGTGAAAGGAACATCGGATTGAACATTGATATAATTCATGGCCGGGTTCGGATAAACGGTCACCGGGAACATCTCTGTTTCATTAACACTGATAAGATCCGGACGCGGGTCAAATGTACCGGACTGGAAAACTTCACCCGTACGAACATCCTGCAACCAGTAAACGAACATTAAATAGTCGAAATTTTCCACCGAATGTTCGATTGCCGGATTGATTATATTAGCAGCCTGACCGGTTCTGGGTAAACGGTAACCACCGTTAAATTCATAGGAAAAATCATGGGAGGATTCCTGGCCGATCGTTAAGTCGGTAACAGGTTTTCCATTTACATCAGACATAAACGCTTTCATCACATAGATAAAATTCACCTCTCCATTAGTCTTAACATTATTTTTAGTTCCTTTTTCTACAATAGCGGCAAATAACCTTACATCATTAGCAAAGGAAAAATCAACCACAGGCTCCAATTTGATATTTAAATCCAGTTTTTTGCCCGTTACAGTTCCCTGACTGGACATTTTCGCAGCAGCAGGTACTGCCGCCAATTGATTCATTGCTGTTACATTATATGCACCGATATTAATATCGTAAATTCCTTCTACAATCATTGAGGGAGCGCCCGTCAAACCATAGTAATTAAAACGGGTACCGGCTTCGGCCGTATAATAAGGGTCCCCGGAACCGGGAAAATTCATCTGGTGTTTAATACAGGTCCACTTATCCGGATCAGCGGCCTGGATTACAGTTTTAAAATGTTCATTAGCATCTTTACAATATCCGCAGGTAGATGAAGTAAATCCTTCATGAAGAACTTTCCTTGCCTCCCTTTCCGATGCAATAATGGCTACAGTTTGCGACGAATTATTAAAGGTACTATCTTGTACCCCGTTCGGTAAGGATACTGCGACATTTATTAAAAGATTTTCGGATTGGGTAGACTCGTAGGTAAGATCGGAAATTAAATCATAAGTAGCACCAGGTAAAATATTTAAACCGGTAAATGATTCATCGGTTTCGGTACCGTTAATATCGTAGGTAATCTCGAAAGAAGTAATAGGTTGTGTTCCCAAATTCTTAACAGTTCCTTCTATTTTAATATCATCACCGGCCACAAAGTATCTATCCATATCCAGGCTCTGTAAGGCTATTTCATTTGCGGGCGTATCTTCCGTTTCAACCAAAGCTTTCAACATAAAAACCAAATAATACTGAGAAGTTAAGTTATTACTGCTTTCTCCACTGGAGGTATAACTACGGAACCAGGCCTGTTTTGGTTCTCTGCCCACGGCAACGCTTACCGGAAAAGTATTGGCTGTATGTGCTACTCTGTATCCGATATAAAGATTTTTCGTAGGATCAATAGTATTAAAAGGAGTGGTCAGGTTGATATTATTCCATCCGGATCCTAAATTTGCAACCGGAACATCCTGGCTAAAAACCTGTGTGGCCGAATAAAAGTTATTTCCCTGTAAAATAACAAGTTTACATGAAGTAATGCTGCTATAATGATCAGCATTAAGATAAAAATTAATTTCTTTTACTTTTGTAATTTGTCTTCCGGTAGAATTAAAGTTTAAGATATCTTCCGATGTAAATTCCATAAATGAACCAATATCACCTGCCCCAAAGCTATTGGCTTCCTCCGCATCGTCTGCTAACCAGGTTACGGTAACATCCCGAGCATCCCGCGAAACAGGTATAGAAGTATTATTTTCGGTAGGCCGAAAATCGGGATTTAATTGGATTATTGATTGTGCATTCACGCTATATACAAAGAAAAGCGCGGCAATAAGGAAAAGTTTTTTCATGTTATTCTTTTTAAATGATACAATGTTTCTTTTGCAAAGATATAAAAATAATAATGCGTCAACTCTATTTTTAACATTAAAAAGGAACTTTTTGTTAATTGAAATGTATATAATAATTAAATACAAATTTCAATTTTTCATTTATAGCCGATAATTCACTATTTTTGCATTCTAATAAGATAACTATGAACGAATTGACCAACGATATTAAATCTGAAACAGCTGTACTGATTGGGGTCTCCACTCCTTCCGTAAATATCGAAAAAGTGAATGAATACCTGGATGAACTTGCTTTTTTAGTGGATACGGCAGGTGGAATTCCCATGAAAAGATTTATCCAGAATTTACCTTACCCGGATCCCAGAACCTACCTCGGATCGGGAAAGTTGGAAGAAGTAGCTGAATTTGTCAAAGAGAATAAGACGGATATAGCGGTCTTCGATGATGAACTCTCCCCTTCCCAGGCCCGGAATATCGAAGCTATACTCAATTGCAAAATATTGGACCGGACGCATCTCATCCTGGATATTTTTTCCAAAAGAGCGCGTACGGCTCATGCCAAAGTACAGGTGGAACTGGCACAGTATCAATACCTGTTACCCAGGTTAACCCGTATGTGGACCCACCTTGAAAAACAACGCGGAGGAATCGGGATGCGCGGACCGGGAGAAAAAGAGATCGAGACCGACCGGCGTATCATACGCGACCGCATCGCTTTACTGAAAAACAAACTGAAAGAGATCGACCGCCAGAAACTAACCCAACGGGGTCATCGCGACCAATTCGTGAGAGTGGCTTTAGTGGGCTATACCAATGTGGGCAAATCCACCCTTATGAACCTGATCAGCAAATCGGATGTTTTCGCCGAAAATAAATTATTTGCCACCCTGGATACGACGGTAAGAAAAGTAGTGATCGATAACCTTCCTTTCCTGCTTTCCGATACTGTGGGTTTTATCAGGAAATTACCGACCGGACTGATCGAATCCTTCAAATCCACCCTGGATGAGATACGGGAAACCGACCTGCTCCTGCACGTAGTCGACATAAGCCATCCTGATTTTGAAGAACAGATCGAAGTGGTTAACCAAACGCTGAGCGAGATCGATGCCGGTGATAAGCCCATTATTATGGTCTATAATAAAATCGATAATTACCATTGGGTAGAAAAAGAAGCGGATGACCTGACCCCTAAAGTAAAAGAGAATATTACGCTGGAAGAGCTAAAACAAACCCGTATGGCCAAAACCGGCTATAAGACTCTCTTTATTTCCGCCAAAACCAAAGAAAACATCGACAATCTGAAAGAGGTCCTTTACGAAGAAGTCAAAAAACTTCATATCCAGATTTATCCTCATAATAATTTCCTATACTAACCTCAACGATCATAGATAAATCTTCTTTTACGGTTTTCCTAAACACTTTTGACAGGATCAGATGACCCAGAGATCCACAAAATGCTCGATCCTGTCGTCAGCCATGACCAGTTCATTTGCAACAGGTTGTATCTTACCGTCCAAAAGCAGTCTCGGTGAGGAATTATCACTGATACGGTGAATCGTAATATGGTACACGGTACTGTAATAACGGTAATGCACTTTGTAACTATCCCATGACGGACGCAGCGCCGGGGTAAGTTTAAGCTTATTGCCGACACGGTTCACACCCATCAGGGTTTCAGCCAGCAGCATATACATAAGGGATGCCGAACCGGTATACCATGTCCATCCTCCTCGTCCCAAATGCTGCGGAGCGGAATAGACGTCGGCCGCTACGACATAAGGCTCTACCTTGTATATTGCGGTTCGTTCCGGACTGTTCCCGTGCTGAACAGGATTAATGAGGTCGAATAATTCCCAGGCTTTCGTGGTATCGCCTGCGAGGGCAAAAGCCATGGCGGTCCATATGGCGGCATGCGTATATTGTCCGCCATTCTCACGGACTCCGGGAATGTAACCTTTAATATATCCCGGATTAAGGGATGATTTATCAAAAGCGGGATAGAAAAGTCTTATCAATCTGGCCTGCCGGTCTACCAATTGCATATCGACCTGCGCCATACCCGAAGCACTTCTTTCAGGATCCCCGGCGCCGCTTATAATGGACCAGCTTTGCGGAATCGAATCGATGCGGCATTCTTCGTTCTCTTTGGAGCCCAGAGGCTCCCCATTATCGAAATAGGCTCTTCTGTACCATTCCCCATCCCAACCGTTTTGAGCGATATTCCGACGCAATAGGCCGGCCTGTTCCAGACAATAATCAGCAAACTCCTGATCGTTATACCGCTTTGCGATATCCGAAAATTTAATCAATACATCATAGAGGAAAAAAGCAAGCCATACACTTTCCCCTTTGCCGTCTTTTCCCACAAGGTTCATTCCGTCATTCCAGTCTCCGCTTCCCATCAAAGGTAATCCGTGTGTACCGAATTTCAGTCCGTAGCGGATACTGCGCACACAATGTTCATATAATGATGCAGACTCTTCCGAACGTAAAGGCAGGTCATAATACGATTCTTCATCCGGGCGAAGTTCGCGTCCTTCGATAAAATGGACCTCCTCATCCAATATGCCCATATCCTGAACCGTATTGATATAGCGGCAGGTAACGTAAGGCAACCATAAGTAATCATCCGAAAAATGTGTCCTTACACCACGATTAGTAGGCGGATGCCACCAGTGTTGCACATCTCCTTTAGTATACTGATGGCGCGCGGCCAGCAATATCTGGTGCCGTACGATGGCCGGCTCGGCATGTACCAACGCCATCACGTCCTGTAACTGATCCCGGAAACCGAAAGCTCCTCCCGACTGGTAGAAACCCGACCGGGCCCATATACGGCTGCTTAATGCCTGGTAGAGCAACCAACCGTTGGACATTACATTGACCGAAGGATCCGGAGTGTCGAAATTAACCGTTCCCAATGTACGATTCCAATATTCCCATACTTTTTCCAGACAGTCGCGACATTCGCCGGTCTGGCGGAAACGGTACACCAGATGATGCATATCATCTTTGTGATGGGCAAATCCCAGGAGGAAACGCGCTTCTTTTTCTTCACCTTCCGCCAGGTCAACAATCACCTGAACAGCGCCACAGGGATCAAACCCCGCACCGGTCTTGCCGGAAAGGCGGGTGCTTTCCATTGCGGCCGGATTTTTAAGAGTCCGGTTATACCCGATAAATTCACGACGGTCTCCCGTAACGGTACGGTTTTTCCCGGCATCAATAAAGGCAATCTTCCCCGGGAAATCCGTATTATAAAAATTTCTTGCCAATAACACACCGGTCTTGGGATCTACTTCCGTCTGCACATGTAACAGACTTTTCGAACGCCGGTCACCCAGTACCCATTCATAATAACCGGTCACCGAAAGACGTCTCGGTCTTCCCGAAGTATTACGTAATTTAAGTACCGAAAATTTAACCGGGGCATCTATCGCCACGTAAACCCAGAGTTCCGAGTCAATCCCGTTCTCACTATGTTCGAAAACCGAATAACCGAAACCGTGTCTTACAACATAAGGAGTTTCACCTCTGGCCGGTAACGGCGTCGGGGACCAGTAACGGCCCGATACCTCATCCCTGATATAAATAGCTTCACCGGAGTTATCCTGTACCGGATCGTTATTCCAGGGTGTAATCCTGAACTCATGGGCATTTTCAGCCCATGAATAGGCGCTTCCGCTTTCGGATATTACCGTACCGAAATTCGGATTGGCAATCACATTACACCATGGAGCGGGTGTCGCGGTTCCCGGATAGATCGTGATCACATATTCCCGTCCGTCGGGGGTAAATCCGCCGAAACCGTTTTCGAACAGCAGATCACGGGGCGGCAACCAGTTATTATGATGGGCAATATTCGATCGCACCGGTTTTAATACCGGCAATTTAGGTTCCTTTACACTGTCTTTCGCCAATTGCTCAAAGAGGTTTCCCTGCTGGTCCGTAAAGACAAGCCGGGCTACCGATTGCAGTAATAACACATCCTCAGCCGGTATCTGATCAATAGGGCGGACGAAAATCCCTCCCGGTTTATTCAGAAGCGGTCCTTCCACACCTGTCGTAATAAGACTCGTGATTTCATCCTGCAATGGATGCCGGTAGATAGAAGTATCTTCGTTCAGGACTACCAATTCCACGGTCAGCCCTTTCATTCGCCAGTACGCATGCGCCAGGATAAGCTGGCGAATTAATTCCAGTCCTTTACTGTCGGTAATACGCACCACAACAAGCGGCACGTCTCCGGAAATACCGTAACCCCACAAGCCGTTCTGTCCGCGCCGGTTATTTTTCAGCACAGCCGGATCCGCCCGGTAAACCGGGTTCATATAAACCAATGCTCCGGCCAGTTTAGCGAAAAGCTGGGCTTCCGCTTCCGAAATATTCAACTGGTACAATACAACCTGGCTGTGGGTCCAGGCCAATTCGAACGCTCGATCCGTCATCCTCTTATTCTGGTATTTTTGAGCCAGCGCCAAAGCGGCCTCTTCGGTTTCGGCAATTCCCAACGCTACACATACCGTTACCTTTTTACCCGGTAAAATAGTAATATAGCGACGAAGGGAAACAATGGGGTCCAGAACAGAACCTTCACTGCCTGATAAAGGTCCGGTCGACCGCATGGCCTGCGGATAAAGCGGTGTATTTCCCCTACCGATAAAGCGTGAACGATCGGTCTCGAAAGAGATATCGCTTTCCTGTCCGGAATCGGCCAGCATCAAATGGATAAGATGGGGAGGTTTTTCCTCTTCGGAACGGGCCCGCCGTGCACAGAACAAGGTGGAAACTTTGGGGTCGAAACGGGTCTGGACAAAAAGATTACTGAATACCGGATGTGATTCATCCGCATCCTGGGGAGCCATCACGATTTCGGTATAGCTGGTAATTTCTATCGTACGGGGTTTATGAGAACGGTTAGAGAGAGTTATACAGCGTAATTCCACATCATCTTCCGGCGATACGCAAATATTGGAAAACACATCCAATCCCATATTCTGGTGGTGGAATTCCGAATATGCCTGGGAAAATTTTGCCTCGTAATTTTTAGTCGCCTCTAAAGTAGGCTGGTAACCGACGGACCAAAATTCACCCGTATCATTGTCGCGCAAATAGATAAACATACCGCGGTTATCGCCGGTTCCGTCTTCCCGCCAGCGGGTCACGGCCAAATTATGCCAACGACTGTAACCTGCACCACTGTTATTGATCATGAGCTGGTAACGACCGTTGGAGAGAAGATTGACTTCGGGTTTCGTATTGACCCAATGGTATGCCCGGCTCACATTTGATTTATCCGGCTGTAAAGGATGCAAACCTTCTATTTCAAATTTAGAATCATCCGAAATCACATTCGCCGTAACACCATGCGGTATTCTTTCCTGCAACAGCAGTTCGTACGCTTTGAACATGGCACACGACGAGAAACGTTCCTGCATGGGTGTCTTTTTGATCAGATAAAGTAAGGAAAGCAATCCCATTCCCTGATGGTGGGCCATAAAAGAACGGACATCCACGCTGGTTTCATTCAAAGGTAAATGAGAGGGAGTATAATCGATGGCTTCATAATAACCGTAAACACCTTCATGGCCTTCTTTGGTCAGCCGTTGGAGATTTTCACTGGCTTTCCGGGGAGCCACCATTAAGGCGAGCAATGTAGCGTAGGGAGCAACAACGAGGTCTTTACTCAGGCCCCTTTTCAATCCGAGACGCGGGATTCCGAATGCCTGGTACTGGTAATTGAACTGGGTATCCGTACGGTTAAGTCCGGATTCCGAAATTCCCCAGGGCACATTGAATTTTTTCGCGTAATCGATTTGTTCCTGCACCACGCCTTTATAAGTCTGGTCAAAAAGGGTTTGTTCGAAATTGGGCATTACCAGCAACGGCATAAGATATTCGAACATCGATCCGCTCCATGACATCAGGATGGGTTTACCCTGCGGCATGATCAGAAGCCTTCCCAGGGAGAACCAATGCTCCTGGGGAATCTGCCCCTGGGCTATCGCCACATAGCTGCACAAACGTGCTTCCGATGCCAGCATGTCATAAGATCCCGAATCGGCGCGCTGTTCTTCAACATTAAATCCGATTGTAAAAAGTTTTTTTACCGGATTGTAAAGAAATGCGAAATCCATATCCGCAAACCTTTCGCTTTCCACGGCCAACACATTCAGTATCCTCATTCTCTTTTCCGCCCTTTCCGCCATATCTTCAACACATACCAGCCAGTCGGTGAAATAAGTAATATAGGCTGACGGAATATCCGGATCCGTTCTCATTTGTCCTAGTATATTTTCGATATGCGGAATGAGTTGAGGTCCGCATTTTTCCATTTCCCTTAAAGTCGGGATGTCATAAACCACTTCCTGGAGCGCCAGAATATCTTCCAGATATTTTCCGGTAGTTTTATCATTGATATCCTCTAACGAATACTGTTCCAAAAGCCTGACCCACGGAGCAAGATAAAGCATTTCTTCAAAATAATCCTGACAATTATCCAGAAAAGCTTTCCTCCACCTCAGTAATTCCTCATTTCCTGCAAAAACATCTTCCTTAATAAGATTCATTTTTTCCCTGACGGAAATTAACAAAAGGTAAGCATCAAAAAGATGATGCGGTTCTTTTCCTATTAATTCTTTTTCGATGATTTCCAGACCGGAAAGTTTCGGATCGATATACCTCATTACCCTGACGGTGTCCAGTAATCCGTTAAAAATAACGGGAGAATAGACTGGTTTATCCATGATCTCTTTCAATCCCTGGGCCAGTATGATCAGATGTCCGGCCAAATTCCCGCTATCTACGGAAGAAACATATAACGGATGAAGAGGTTCCAGGGTGCGCGTATCGTACCAATTGTATAAATGGCCCCTGTATTTCTGTAATTTGGTAATGGTAGTCAGTGTCTGGTTGCTTCTTTCAATCAGAGCTCCGGCGGACAAATACCCGAAATCATAAGCCGCAAGGTTTGCCAAAAGCGATATTCCGATATTGGTCGGTGAAGTACGGGAAGCAATTGTCGGGACCGGTATTTCCTGAAAATTATCCGGGGGAAGCCAATTTTCACGTTCATTGACAAATTCTTCAAAAAAGAGCCATGTTTTCCGTGCAATACGATGTAGTAACAGATGGTGTTCACGGGTCAATTCCGGAGAGCTGTGCCGGACGGGCCTGCTTAAATACCAGGTCACGAACGGAGCGATGAACCAGGCGATCAAAAACGGCAAAGCATATAAAAGTACGGGATTGTAAAGTCCTAATAAGATACCGCATAACAGGGCAAAAAAAGGCGAAAACCACATTTGCCTGTAATAAGCCCCAAGTGTATTAGGGGCGGTGCGGTCGGCATCGGCAGAAACCTGCCACTGCAATAAATGTTTACGGCTTACCAGAAGCCGCCACAAAGTCCGGAAGATCGCATCCAGGCAACAGTAGGCATCATAAGGAAGTACCATTAATGAAAACAATGCCTGCTTTAACGGATGCCCGCTTTTTACCATCACTTCCCGGAAGTGCATTTTCCAGGACTGGTCTTTGGATTTGCGCAATATACTGGTGAAGATATTCACTATAAAAGGTACCAGTAAGACTGCGATCAGGAGGGCCAAAGCGATCCAGACATACTGGGGAAAAACCAGACAGAAAGAAACCAGAAAGATAAGAGTGGCGGGAGGCACCAGGCTACGTCTTAAATTATCGGCGATTTTCCACTTATTGACACCGGAGATAGGGTTTTTTATTTTTCCTTTACCGTAAGAAGGAACCCGGGGAAAAATCCATTGGATAATTTGCCAGTCCCCTCTTATCCACCGGTGTCGGCGTTTGGCGTCCGAAATGAATCCGGACGGATAATTTTCGTAAATTTCCACATCCGTTACAAGTCCGGAACGGGTATAGGAAGATTCCAAAAGATCATGGCTCAGGATTTTATTTTCCGGCAACGTGCAGTTCAAAGCTTTTTCAAAAGCCCTGACATCATAGATGCCTTTTCCTATAAAACTACCTTCCCGAAAAAGATCCTGGTATACATCCGACACACACCTCGTATAGGGATCCACTCCGGAATCATCGGTAAACAGGCGGGAATAGCCTGATGAGCGGCTACTGGTAAGATTGATCCCTACCCGCGGCTGAAGAATTCCATAACCCTTTACCACAATATTTTTTTCCGGATCGAAGACCGGTTGGTTCAACGGGTGGGCCATAGTGCCGATCATCTTATAAGCCGTTTCCGGCGGAAGCTGGGTATCCGTATCCAGGGTAATCACATATTTGACATTATCCAGCAAATCGATATTACCTTCAATCATGGAAAACGGATCTGTAATTCCTTTTGTCAGGAATGTATTGAAGGCCATGAGCTTTCCTCTTTTCCTTTCGTATCCCATCCATTTTTGTTCTCCCGGGTTCCATAGCCGGGGCCGGTGGAAAAGGTAAAAAAGCGACTTTCCTTCTTCCGCATATGCCTCATTCAATCTTTCGATCCCTTTCCGGGTTTTGTCCAGAAGTTTTTGATCATTGTCTTCCGTTTCCTGATTTGAATCGGCAAAATCGGTCAGCAATGCGAAATAAAGCTGATCATCACGGTTGGATAAATAATGAAGTTCTATATCATGTAATATGCCGTCGATACTATCCTCACGGGTGATCATGGTGGGAATCACGACTATCGTTTTACAGTCCGGGTTTATACCTTCAGAAAAATCAAGCCGGGGTAACATACGTGGCTTTACGAGCAGATTCACCAGCCAGTTAACCAGGAATACGGCCAGCTGACTGACGTATATCAGAAAAACTATCGATACTCCGATCAGTCGCCCGTCGGTAACGGGCATTCCGGGAGAACTGGTGATCAGCATAAATCCCAATGTCGCGGCCAGAGTCAGAATCGTAACGGATCCCAGGTAAATAAGCAAAGGTCGTTTCTTAAAGCCGCTTCTCAGCTTGGATTTTAAAGTCTGTTTTACGGCGATGGTTTTCTTCAAAGCATTCAATCCGTCATCTACCAGATAATATCCCACGTGATTACATCGGCGGGTTTCTCCGTTTGCCATGGCGTTGCGCGCCATATCGACGGCTTCCCGTGCAATTTCGGTTTCCTGGTACGGGGAGCGTTGGGCCAAAGATTCGACAGTATGCCGGTAATAGTCACGGGTAGTGAAATCCATTGTAGAATAGACATTCGCGGGATCTTCCCTTAAAATACCTTCCACGACGCTGATCTCTTCCACAAAATTTTTCCAGTCGTTATTATTCAGGAAACGTAAACTTTTAATACTATGACTTACGGAAAGCTGGTCGGCAGCCTGTTGCTGACTTTCCATATTGATCATCTCTTCGCTGGTCGTCCCCTCTTCCGCCAATCTTTCTTCAATCCAGTTCTTAGCCAGTTTTAAAGAAGATTTCCGGGAGGCAAGCCTTTTACAAAATTCCGCCACAAAAGCACTCGACAGGGGTATTTTAGACTTACTCATATCGGAGATCACGTCCACCAGTCCGGAGGTTTTCGTGGAAATTATATCTTCGAGTTTATCCACCCATTCGTTAGCCAGATCCCTGTCCCGCTGGTCGACTTCCAATTGTGAAGCTATCCTTTGGAGATTTTCGATGAGCACCAGGCGTAACATAATAGGCACCGCCCACAACTCTCCTAGTTTCAGTACCGATTCGGTCTGATACGCTTTAAAGAATTCAACCAGCGATTCCTCATCGATCTGGGCATCCACATGCAGAATAATATTGGACGCGATATCATAGACTCTGGGTAATCCTTTATTGGGGCCATACACCATACAGGGTAATTCCCGGTTATAACTTTTTGGGAAATGTTTACGGGCTAATTGAATATGTTCTTCGATCAGATAATAATTATCGATCAGCCACTCCGTCGCGGGAGAAATGTAATGAAGCCTGGGTGCCGAAAGCGTAGTATTATTGAATCTTTCTAATACTTCATCATTGTAATTTAAACGATCCAGCAGGTAATTATCACGGGTACCGCTAACGATCTGCTGGTTCCTGGCAATTTCCCGGGCAAATTGCCTAAGCTGCTCAATGTTGTATAATTCTCCCCGGAAAGGCCTCTCTTCTTTATGTTTACCGGAAAAATAACTCCTGTTGTTTTTATGCTTTCCTATATTCAATTTCATTACCCGTATTCATTCAAATATTCAGTATAATAATGTATGATGACCTGAATGCAAAAACCAGGAGGCCCACTCTCCCGGAACCGTATCTCATACCAGCAATTTTGCACGTTTTTGAAAATTAATCTCTCTTATGATCCTCAATAGATGGACCATTCTTTCCCGTCTAATAGTGATTCTGCCTAATATAACACGGAAGTCTTTTTTTTGTTCCCTAAGTAATATATTTTATAACATTAGAGAATTTTTATAACCAAAAGAATAATCTTTGACAAGAAATTATTTTTAATCAAAAAGAATCAGAATCTATGACTGAAAAAGCCATATAAGTAATGAGGAGTGCGGTTAAAAGAAGATTTTTTATTATTCTGTTATGAAAGAAAATGAATACTATTTCTTACGGTTTAATATCATTATTATGCGTAACTTCTAGAATAATCTGGTTTCCCGATTATTATATTATCCTGAAACGCCCAATGTTCCGCAAGACAATTTATTTTAACGGCTTTCATTGGAAAATAAAAACCGCTTTAATTCAAGCGGTCCATAATTAGTATTTTATCTATTAATTTCAAATTTACCTATTGACAGCATATAATTTCCTGTTTTCAACATCCAATATGAAAAGTTGCACATTTTGCGGATTTTCTTTATCGGGTCTGTAATAGAATGAATAATATATATTATAATTATTATTAAACCCTATTAATTTTTTGATTTCATCAAGTGCATCTCTTACATTATTATTATCACCGGAGTAATTTAAGCCCATAGTAAAAATGCCCTTATACGAACTATCGACAGGCAAAGTATGCCAATCATATTTTTGCCACTCTTTTCCATCTTTTTTATCCGGAAGATTTTTTACTGAGTTATCTTCAAAAGTCCGGATATTATTTTGTGAAATCCTATAAACTTCCAACGTAATTCCTTCTCCCTGTTCTCCTGTCCATTCATTTAATTTTTTTACATTTTCTACTTCAATCTTTTCCAAGCCCATTATTTGAGGTAAATCATTTTTAAAAAATAAAATATTACAACTACTAAAAAGGACTGAAAAGATAACAACAAATAATAATTTTTTGTAATGCATACTCTTTAATTTTACTGGTTTATAATTAAAATCTCATCATATTACTTAGGACTCATTCACATGATTTTATCGATCCCTATCATTTACCTCCCCATCATTCCGGATTGATCAATGCTCACCTATCATACGAGTATATGACCGGTTTTCCCACCGCAATCATCATAATCAGACCCAAAAATACGAAAAATTCGTTTTTCTCGTCAAATTCCTTGCCGGAAAAAGTGTACGGAGCTTTTTACGTTAGCACTCTAATCTAAATTATGATAATATGTTCCTTAAGTTTTTATATGCGAGCGAAAAATATACTTGAAAAAACAACCATAGGAAGAACCTCAAATTCCATCAATCTCTTTTTTAAAGAGAATCCATTTATTTCATTGTGTATCATAGTTATAATTGTGCCTTATCAGACATATTTGATTGTGAAGCATCTTGAGATATTGCATTACCGGCCCCGCTGCTTATAATCGTAGAGCCGTCGTCCGCAGTCCAAGAAATATTATCTTTTACTTGATCCCAAGTCTCTTGTTTTATGATACGAACCTTATCTGTCGAAGAATTATCTGAACCTAAATACTTCCCATATTGATTAAAATAGTCATCATCCAACCTTCCATCCGGGTCAACTCTTCCAATCGGATTATTAGAACAATAAACATACGGACTCAGATACGGAAGAGCATCCAACATCGGATCCACGCTTAACCATATATTCATATCGCTGTCATAATATCGGGCGCCAAAATACGAAAAACCTGTTTCACTATCGCGTTCCTTGCCGGAAAAAGTGTACGGAGCTTCCCAGGAACCACTATAACGCTTGTCAGACCACAACTCCCCGAAAGGCAGATACTCCAGTTTCTGGATGATTTTTTCTTTATGGACGATCTCAGTGGAACTGCCCAGATGGTCCGTATGGTAATAATAAGCTTCATCCTCTGTAAACAACTCGTCGATATAATCATCGCTCAAAGAGAACAAACTTCTGAAATTAACATCGTAAGAATCATCAAAGCCCAAATAATACATAAAATAGTTATTCCAAGCTTCCCGGTCATTGTCATGCTTTTCTTCCCATAACATATCCGTACTCTTCAGTTCACTTAACCCGCCGCCGCCGATTTTACTGCATATCCGTTGATATCCCGCGTAATAATGTTTCGTATAACCTTTGGGAGTAGCTACAATATAAGGAAAAGGATACATGACCGTTTCCCGGAAGTCAATCATATCATACCAGCGTCCGCTGATATTCATCGTTTCCCACAAACCCAAGTTCTTAAAAACTCGTTCTCCGCCCGCATCATAAACGTAGTAAGCGAATTGATTTCCCTGGTACATCGCAGTCAACCGGTTCTCTTCATCCCAGTAATATGCCTGTCCCATGCCATTGGAAGATTTTTCAGTAAAATTACCATTCTGATCCCATTTAAGCCGGGTTATATTGCCATTCTTCATAATCTGCGACGGTTTACCCTGATCGTAACGGGTACCCTCTAAAATACGGGAATCATAATGATAATAGCTCCTATCATATCCCGTAATTTCTTCATTCCCATTTAGGCTATAATTAGATTTACTATTTATTCTTCCTGCAGGCGAATAGTCCATCATCAAAGAATAACCGGAATTATCCTTAATAATGCCGTTAGAGTTGATAAGCCGGTTAAGGCCGTCATAATCATACGTAATATGGGTTTTGTAAGGCTGATTATTTATATAAACGGTTCTATCAATCTCTTCGATAATTTTAGGTGCAACATGGTACGGGATATTTCAAAAAGCCTTATTTTAGGCTATGCCTTACGAAGACAAAAATAAAAACGAAGAGAATATATCTCTCTTCGTTCGCTAAATAATATTGATATTGTGTTCTTTCTATGAAAATTGCTTTTGGCCTGATGAGACAGGTGCCAAAATGGTACGCAACCGGTTGATAGGACACTCAGAAATCATAAGCATCAATAAACATCATTCTTAATTTTCCATTAGGGGAAAAATATAATGTAATATTAATTCTGTCATGTTCTCCTGTGGAAAAAGCCACAGTTTTAAATAATTTCTGACTTTTTCGCTTGCTACTTGGAAATAAAGCCATATATGAAGCTATTCCAAAATCATCATCATTATATTGATATTTACTTAGCAACTCTTTTAATGTTAGTTTTCCGGATATTTTAATTCTTGGAGTATATATTACAATTTTCTTATTTTTTTTAAAGTCAATACTTTCTAGTCTAACTTTTTCCTGTTTTTCCAAATAAGTAACTCCAGGATAATACATCACATTGAAATAATAACTGGTATCATATTCCAGTCGCATTAGTTTGTATATGTGTACTAAATGATCGAAATTAGTAAATTCAGGTTTTCCTAAAATATGAACAATTTCTTCCTTTGTTGATAGAATGGGAATAGAATTTGATACCATGTCAACAGGTCTTATTGTATCTATTTTCGTATAAGGTTGTGCAAAAACAGTGTTAAACACCATGAAAACAGGTAATAATACTTTTAATTGTGCACTTTTAATAATATGTTTTTCTATATTTTTCATAATTCCTTCCATTAAATTTTATCACAAAAGCTTCTGTGGAATGATTCGTTTTTAAATTTTTCCCGGTTAAGAATGTTTGAGTACATACCCCATTCACATCTGGACCTTTTATTGGTTGTCCCTTACGCAATACAGTTGGAGGATTATTGTTAGCTGCATAAGGGATGCTCATACTGTAAACTTGCATTGTGCCTCCTCCCCTAAGAGGTATACTCACATTTTCTAAATAAGTAACACCATGAAAAATATTAAATCCGTCAATGTAATCATTTAAATTAACTCTTCCATCATTATCATAATTTTCTGTTTCATTGGCATACATCATCCCAAACATTATCTGCGATGCTTTCTGAGTATTGGTAAGATTACTCTATTGACCTTTCAATACATCGCTTCCGGTATGTTCTTTGACCACATTACCTCCAATAATATATTGTCCTGATTCAAATTTTGCCTCATCATCCGTATTCATATTATAATAAATTAAAAATAGATAGGACTTCTTTTTTCCCTACTCCAAATTGTTTCTGAAATGTATACAAATTATCTCCTCTTTTCTGCAGTATAAGTAGTATTTCCATTATCATCCAATCCTGGTATCCATCTTCCATCCGGATCCCAATATCTTACCGGATTATTCGCACAATACACATAAGGGCTAAATGAAGGGTACTTATCCAACATCGGATCCACGCTTAACCATATATTCATATCGCTGTCATAATATCGGGCGCCAAAATACGAGAACCTGTTTCACTATCGGGTTCTTTCCCGGAAAAAATATGGAACTTCCCATACTAAACTTATTTAAGTTAAATATAAGACTCAAATTACGGTGGATTGGCCTCAGGGAAGAGTTTCGTAATAAACATTTCGAGGAATTATTATTTCTTTAATTCCATGTTTATTAGGAAAAATTATTATTTTTCCATTAGCTGTTTCTATTGAATCAAAATCTCTAATTATATGTAAATGTTCTTTTTGCATACTAATTTTTTCATTTTTGAGAAAAATAAATGGTTTTAATACCGTTTGAATAAAGCCGAATTGTTTTATTGAGAAAAAAAGTAACATAAACTCTCCAGTTTCAATATAAATAGCATTAGTCGCTTTTGGAAAAGAACTCATTGTTGCAGTATATGAACTGTAAAGTGCTTGGATTTTATAATCATCCTGTTTTATATCTATTTTGCAAAAACATATATCATATTTTTTAAAACGATTTTCCCAAAGCACATTAAAGTTTCGACATCTGAGTAAATTTATAAATATGTAAATCAATGACGATAAGGATAAAATAAGGATTAATAATATCAGAATAATACTACGAAAAGAAAAACTAAATCCGTTTAGGTATATCAAATAACTCAAGATTAAGGAAACAAAAATTATGATACTTGAAAACAAAAAAGAATTCTTGTCAATAATATGTCTTTTAACTTTTAAATAATTCATCGTTATCTCTTTATTTAATAATTCCGTATTGCTTATAGTATTTCTTCAATTTATCATTATGCTTATTTGTTGCTCTATCAAATACCTCGGAAGTACTTGGAGGTTGAAAAGCAGGGAAAATGGATAATACAGTTGGATTTATGGAATAAGAACAAGCTACTCCCATAAGCATTTCGAACCCTATTATATTTGAAATAGGACTCCAGTATTTGCCTTGTATATTGTTCTGCATTTTATAAATCATTTCAAATCTCTCCTTAAGACTCTCACTATAAAGATTTATATAGTTATTATTATCTGCCGAGACAACAAAAGTTTGACCATTCAATATAGCTTCTGTTGGCATTCCTTCTTTCCATGGGCCTAAACTATTTGAATTACTCCAATCGGAATATGATTGCCCTCCAGGAGCATAATAGATTGCTTCTAATGACGGTAATACGGTTATTCCAGTTTCTGAAATATAAACTTCTCCTGAATTATTTGATACTGTATATCCATTCTTTACAGATATTTTATCTCTATACTTCTCGTATCCTCCATTATTTCTGGCAAATTTTCGTTCCAGCCTATTAAATTGTCTTTGATTCACGCTTATTTTAAGGTTATTTACTCCATCTTCTATTTTCTTTTTAACTCCATTTACTTCATAATCTGTTAATCCATTCGGGTCAACTCTATTTACCGGATTGTTGGAACAATATGCGTAAGAAGTTTGGTAAGGATATTTATCCAACATCGGATCCACGCTTAACCATATATTCATATCGCTGTCATAATATCGGGCGCCAAAATACGAAAAACCTGTTTCACTATCGCGTTCCTTGCCGGAAAAAGTGTACGGAGCTTCCCAGGAACCACTATAACGCTTGTCAGACCACAACTCCCCGAAAGGCAGATACTCCAGTTTCTGGATGATTTTTTCTTTATGGACGATCTCAGTGGAACTGCCCAGATGGTCCGTATGGTAATAATAAGCTTCATCCTCTGTAAACAACTCGTCGATATAATCATCGCTCAAAGAGAACAAACTTCTGAAATTAACATCGTAAGAATCATCAAAGCCCAAATAATACATAAAATAGTTATTCCAAGCTTCCCGGTCATTGTCATGCTTTTCTTCCCATAACATATCCGTACTCTTCAGTTCACTTAACCCGCCGCCGCCGATTTTACTGCATATCCGTTGATATCCCGCGTAATAATGTTTCGTATAACCTTTGGGAGTAGCTACAATATAAGGAAAAGGATACATGACCGTTTCCCGGAAGTCAATCATATCATACCAGCGTCCGCTGATATTCATCGTTTCCCAAAAACCCAAGTTCTTAAAGACACGTTCCCCGCCCGCATCATAAACGTAGTAAGCGAATTGATTTCCCTGATACATCGCAGTCAACCGGTTCTCTTCATCCCAGTAATATCCCTGTCCCATGCCATTGGAAGATTTTTCAGTCAAATTGCCATTATTGTCCCATTTAAGCCGGGTTATATTGCCATTCTTCATAATCTCCGACGGTTTTCCCTGATCGTAACGGGTACCTTCTAAAATGCGGGAATCATAATGATAATCGCTATTATCATAGCCTGTAATTTCTTCATCCCCATTTGAATGACAAAGTATATTAGCATTAAATTTATTTTTTATTCTTCCCGATGCTGAGTAATCTATAAACAAGTCATACCCGGAATCTCCACTAATAGTACCGTGAGAGGTAGTCATCCGGTTAAGACCGTCATAATCATATGTGGTATGGGTTTTGTAAGGTTTATTATTTATATAAACGGTTTTATCGATCTCTTCAATATTACCCACAGCATCATAACGATATGAAATATCATGTCCGTCATAATTACCATATGCTGTTGTTTTCCCTTTTATACGTTGCAATTCATCATACTCATATTTTGAATGGGAATATCCCGTCTCTGCTACGTATAAATTCCCGAATTTATCATATTCCATATTCTGTAAATAATATTCTTCACTATGTCCCGGTTTTTTACCTATCACATTTTTTAAATGTCCTCCCCTGCCATATTCATACCGTACTCTTTCCCCGTCCGGGTATTCCATGGAACTGATCCGGTTCCAGGTGTCGTATCTGTATTTCATGGTAAAGGCATAAAACTGTTCGTGCGGCAACACAAATACCCGTTCATGTTCCGTTACTTCTCCCAGCAATCCGTATTTCATACGCTGCAGTCCGGCCGCGTCCTCGATTTCATTGATCCTGCCGGTTCCATTCGGATAGAGGTCATAACGGTAAGTAACGTTGTTCTGGGGATTTCCCGGATAGCGGATCCCGGTCAGCCGGTTATAGTCGTAATCATATTCCACAGGACCAAAACCATACAGGTCCAGATTAGCAGTATGCTTACTTACCAGGTTGCCGGCAGCGTCATACCCGTAACGCTCTTCTCCCGCGTCGATATGTTTCCTGACCGTACGACGGCCCTGCATGTCATATTCGTAATAAGTGGGAACTTCATCGGGATTGACTGACCGGACCAGTTCGCCCAGTGCATTGTAATAAAAATATGTATTGGCATACTCCGGCGCATGTATCCCTTTCTGCAGGCCGCGGTAATCGGTCAGGTAAGAGGTAATATAACCCCTTGCGTCGGTCACTTCCTGACTAAAACAGGTATAATAAGAACGACCATTATAAAAATTAATATAATCGAATCCATAATTCATATCCGTCCTGTTCCCATCCGGAAGGACAATAGAGGTTTGCCGGTCCAGAATATCGTAGGTATAACGGGTAGGACGACTATATCTTTCTATGTTATTATTATACAGATACATATCCTGCCATTCTTCCACCGGATCGTACTGGGTGATCACACGCCCAAATTCATCATAATAGGTTTTACCACTCACCACACGAATGGGTGATTGATCAATTTCACTATCCTTTTTCACCTGATGGCGCGTAAAGCCGTTGGAGATCACCACGGTTGACAGCGGATGCTCCCTGTATAAAGGATCATAATGGACAGTCTGGGCTACGGCATAAGAATTGGAATAATGGCCGTGACGCCACCGGAGGTCATCCACGGAATAATAATATTTGATCGTATAATACCTTTCATAAGGACCCGTGATTTTGAGGGGACGTCCGCGGTGGTCATATTTATAACGGATATCCACCCCGTTGATATCGGTTGTGACCAGTGGTTTTCCCCATTTATAATCATATACCGCCGAAGAAACATGCCCGTAAGAGTTGCCGGTCCGTGTCACATAGGTTTGCACTTCCGGATCATAACTATATTCGTATTTCATACGCTGGCCCCGGAGGTTCTCAGGCAACTCCAATTCGGTGACATTACCGTAAATATCATATTTATAATCAGTCGTGCTTTTCTCATTTGGCGAACTGTATACGTGCATCGTATTCACCTTTCCGGTATATTCATCAATCAATACTTCTTTTAAACGAAGCAAACCATGATCATCATATACGGAGACTTTTACCGGGATACCTACCAGGTGAAGATTTTTATCGTCTTCATGGTAAAGGATTTCCGTATAGAGTTTTTCATCAATCTGTTCATCACCATAATTAATATAATAGGTGATATTACCGTAAGGCCCGTACTGATATTCTTTCGAAGTAGCTATTTGAAACCAGGGTTCTCCTTCATAATATAATACTTCCTCCCTTCTTAGTGCAGGATAGCCTTCCCCGTAACAAAAACTATTACTGTTCAGCTCATAACCGGTTGCGATATCACACAGCGCATAATGCCAGATCTTCTCTATATACTTCTTTT
>ERZ809224.158-NODE-158-length-73218-cov-14.012561_pt1 | contig 73218 bp, 73 predicted proteins | sample MGYA00520513_ERZ809224 | MGnify/ENA primary metagenome ERZ809224 (study PRJEB31576, sample SAMEA3212658) | Homo sapiens | biome: human-gut; feature: human gut; material: fecal | place: Sweden | collected 2012 ... | reverse complement strand
AGCCTTAAATCATTATCATAGAAGACCTAATTTACAGAAAAACTTTCATACTCCCTTTGTTTATTGAAAGATGTACGCTCTATTTCTTCATTTTCGTTAAACCTCCCACGGCAATACCCACCAGAAGCCCTAACGCCAGATTATCGAACATAAGTCCAAAAATCAGCCCAAGACTTATTCCTAATGCCACGCTATCATTTGCATCTTTATTTGAATTTTTTTTCACTGTATTTTGCTCCTTCAATTGCTATTTTCCCGTTCCAACTAATTTCTCAGCAAACAGGAAGTTATAGATATTGATCTCTTCATCCGTATTGCCAGTATACCATAGAAAAACAACATCTGCCAATAAATCTTCTGCTGTTAGCGTCAATGAAAACAATGCAAAAAACAAGCTAAGGAGAGGTTGCGCACAGTTCCGTATCGAGCACAACCTCTCCTGCTATTTTCGACAATTCAACATATAACTTATTTACCGTTTATCATATCCCTGTATTTTTCCTGTTCTTCCCAATAAACAATCCCCTAGTAATAGTCAGGATGTTCTTTTATAAAGCGATATATTTCTTCTTTATTTTCAATTAAATGCCGGATTACTGTTATAGCCTTTTCGGCAGCTTTCGGCATCTTTGGGAGCTGCGCACATTCCATCTGGGTTAACCTGTTATAAAAAAATACGACATCATCATCTGTCTCAATAGATATATCTTCATACACAATCAGCCCCAGTTCGCGCTCATTCTCGCGGAAATAATATAAAAAGAAATATTCCCAGTTCCAGGCTATATATTCTTCTGCATCCTCCAGCTCTTCTTCAATCTGTCTGAGCTTTGGGTGACTTGTATCTACATCAATGCAAAAACCTTTCTCTCTGTCGTTCTCACCCGTATAATAAAATTTCAAATAATCTTCAGCCATATTGTCTCCCCCTAAATTTTCCTGTTTCCGATATAAAGTCTGGCCAGTCAAAGTGCAAGAACAAAGCTCCCTATTTGTCTTTCTGACACTCTCGAATTATACCACAGAAAAGTGAATTTTTCTACTATTGGGAAGGGGTTTCAGCCTCTTGAAAATTTTTAAACTACATAAAAATCTTTCCGGCGTCCCAGGCAGCACCGACTCTCTCCCCAAGCACATTGTATGAATTGGTAAAAGGGTCAAATGCGATTGGCTGAACCTTAGCCAAATCTACCTTGCCATCTGTAAGCACAGATTCATCTACAGATACATTTACAATTTCAGCCTTAAGGATGCATGTTTCTTCATCAAATTCCTTAACCTTGCACTCTACGCAAACAGCAAGTTCATTGATGATAGGAGCATTTACAAATTCACTTTTTGAAACTGTTAAGCCGGCTTTTGCAATCTTGTCCGCAACCTTATCGCCCGAAACGATACCTACATAATCGCAAGCTGCCACATGCTTAGCATCAGCCATGCTGATTGTAAGGGCGCCTGTTTTTTTGAAATTTTTACAAGTTCTATGATTTGGAGAAAGACAGATTGAAACTTCATTTGATTCTGAGATTCCGCCCCAGGCAGCATTCATGGCATCTGCTGCTCCGTTTTCATCATATGTTGCAATAATCCACACCGGCTGTGGTGTTGTATACGGCTTTGCGCCTAAATTGATTCTACTCATTTTTATAATCCTCCTTACATTCCAATCATTGCTGTAAAATCTGCCATCATCTCAGATATCTTAATCTGCTGAGGGCATACCTGCTCGCAGCTTCTGCATCCTACACAGTTTGCAGGACGTTTTGCAGACTCCATACTTCCTACCGTCATAGGTGCAATGAATCCGCCGCCGGTAATCTTGTGCTCATTATAAAGAGCTATAAGTTCCGGGATAGGCAGTTCCTTAGGACAGTGTGGAGTGCAGTAATGACATGCGGTACATGGAAGTCCGCCCTGCTTTGTTTCCTCATCTGCAATCTCAATAAGCTTATCAAATTCTGTCTTGCTGAGCGGCTTAGCCTCCGCATAAGTTTCAATATTTGCTTTAAGCTGCTCCATATTCGACATACCGGAAAGCACCATTGTCACCTCAGGAAGGCTCTGCAAAAACCGGAATGCCCATGCAGGGATTGTCTCATCAGGGCGCATTTCCTTTAAAGCCTTTTCCTTCATCTCAGATGCCGCCGCCAGCTTTCCGCCCCGGAGAGGCTCCATAATCCATACCGGAATTCCATGCTCCTTCATCAGATTATACTTAGCATCTGCCTCCTGGAAATGCCAATCCATATAATTCAGCTGAAGCTGGCAGAATTCCATATGCTCGCCATATGCAGCAAGGAATCTCTTAATAACTTCCACACTGCCGTGGGCTGAAAATCCCAAGTGCCTGATGCGGCCATTCTTTTTCTGTTCCATAAGATAATCAAAAATTCCGAACTTAGGATTAAGATAATCATCAATGTTCCCCTCATACACGTTATGGAACAAGTAAAAATCAAAATACTCTGTCCGGCACTTCTTTAGCTGCTCTTCAAAGATTTCCTTCACCTTAGGCATGTTGGAATTATCATAGCCGGGGAACTTAGTTGCAAGGTAATAGCTCTCCCTTGGATACTTTGATAAGAATTTCCCTGCAGTAAGCTCTGAATTTCCATTATGATAACCCCAGGCCGTATCAAAATAATTTATGCCGTTTTTATATGCATAATCAATCATTTCTGCCGATGCGGCTTCATCGACTTTTGTATCATCCCCGTCAATCACGGGAAGACGCATCATGCCAAGGCCTAATCCGGATAACTTAATATCCTGAAACTGTCTGTAAATCATCTCTTATTCCTCCTTCATTTCTTCATCATCCCAGTTAAGAACTCCTGTCTGCATTGCCTCTTCATATTTTGCGATTTTATAACTAAGGCGTTTCAACTCATCATCATATTTTTTCTTAACCGCTTCAACCTCTGCTTTTGCCTTCTTTAATAGATTACATCTGTCTTCAATGGTATCATCGCCCATCCGATAAAGGCGCACATACTCGACAATCATTTCCACAGGGACACCCGCACTTCTCATGCAAATGGCATTTTCAACCCAGTTCATATCCTCCTCTGAATAATTGCGAACACCGCCCGCTGTTCTCGCCACCTCCGGAATAACGCCAACCCGCTCATAATATCTAAGCGTATCCGGCGTAATATCATATTTTTTACATACTTCCTTAATCGTCATTACTTCAGTCTCCCGTACTCTTCATCTGAAACCGCTTCTAACCATTCATTAGAGCCATTCTCTCCCGGAACCTCGACTGCAAGATGGGAAAACCAACTGTCCGGCGCTGCGCCATGCCAGTGCTTAACACCTGTAGGGATGTTCATACAATCCCCTGGATTCATTTCGATAGCATCTTTGCCCCATTCCTGATAATATCCTCTGCCGGCAACGCAGATAAGAATCTGTCCTCCGCCTTTATCTGCATTATGAATATGCCAGTTATTCCTGCATCCCGGCTCAAAAGTCACATTAAATACGCCAACCTGTTCCGTTGAAACCGGGGCAAGGTAACTTTGTCCTACAAAATATTTTGCAAAGGCATCATTCGGTGCGCCAATCGGAAATACCATGGATGCCGCGTGCAATGCCTTAGCATCATTTTCATCCCCATCTTCTTTCCACACATCCTTTGCAAGATTGAACACTGCCCATCCTTTCGGCCAGCCTGCATAAAATGCAGCATGGGTAATAATAGCTGCAATTTCCTTCTTTGTTACTCCATGATTCTTTGCATTCTGCAAATGAAAAACAAGTGATGAATCTGTGATGCCGGAAGACATGAGTGCAACCACTGTAATAATACTTCTTGTCTTAACATCAATATCCTGATTATTCCAGTTCTCTCCAAATAAAATATCGTCATTAAAATGGGCAAACTCCGGCGCAAATGCCCCAAGTGCATCCCTTCCTGCTGTCTGTATAATCTTCTCTGCCATAAGAACACCTTCCTCTGTATTGATAACTATATGATACTACCTGGAGTCAACTCCAAGTCAAGTGTTTTTTTATCAACTCGCAGACAGGTGGTTTATTGTTGAGCCCATTTCTATTTTAATGGACAGTGAAAGGCTTCGTAGGCTCAACAGACTAAAGTCCATAACAGGAACAGCCAGACCGAAAGAATTTACGGACTGGCTGTATCAGCAGAGTAATATTATTGTTGAATTGTGTAAAATATAGTTATAGAATAATCCATTTTCCTTTTTGACTTGAACCTTCTCTTTTTATAATTCCAGATTTTTTCATAGATTCCATATAATACTTAACTGTACTATACTTTTCTCCAATGACATCTGCAATCTTTTTTTGAGACGACGATGGTTCCTCTTGAATCACTTTCAAGATGCGTGTAACTATGGAGTTATCGTTACCTTGGTTAGCTCGGTCAGTAGCTTGGTTAATATCTTGGTCAGTACTACTAACCAAGCTCTTAAACATAACCATAATGTCCTCACGTTTAATTGTATATTCTGGCATAGGATTCCCGGCTTCTTTGCAGCTATCTTTGATTTTTTCAATCCCACGTCCCCATGCCTCGATAAAACCAGCTCTAAAAAATGTATTGGCAATTAAAGGATTATAAGGTCTTGAACGATGTTTTCCCATTAAATCATTAATTGTCCAATCTTCTGGAAAAATACAATCATTCGCAATATAAATCCTGTCTGCATACACACTGATTTGAATTGGAATTAATGCTCCGTAAAATTTGTGTGCGATAGCATTAAAAACAGCTTCCCTAATTGCTTCTTTTGGAAAAGGGTAGGTTTCTACTCTTGTTACTCCTTGATACGAAATATCTGCCTTTAAATATTTGGTAAAAATGAGATCAACTACTTTATCTGCTTGCGAAATTAGCGAACCGTGAATTTCGTCCTGATAACGCAGTTCGGAATCCGATTCAAAATAACCGATCTTGATATATGCTCCCGGAATCCACTTTTCTGGATTATGGTGGAACAATAAAATAGCTGCTCTTTTCAAATGACTATTTTCAAGCAAATTCAAGCTGTCCAACAGTTGTTCATTCGTGGCATCAATGTCTTTCTTATCCATTCGTTTGCTGCGTACTGCCTGTTCCCGGAAAATATCAAAACTGTCATTTCTTAAATCTTGTATAGTTATGCCTTGAACCGGCACACTATCCCATGTAATTCCCGTTTTCTGTAACAGAAACTGATTTAGCGCCTGTCCCTTTAACTGCTGCTTAGTACTCCCACTTCGGTAATGATATTCACCCTTGTAGTTAACGGGATAACTATTCGAATTCACGCAAATTTCAATATAGTCTTTGCCATCTTTAGTCAGCAAATTAACATCTACAATAATACCTAGAACATCTCGGACTTTATTTGGTATATCCTCCATCAACTTTTTGCTATCTTGCACGCCAATTACTGTACCATCATCATTTGTGCCAATGTAAATTTTTCCACCCTGTGCGTTTGCAAAGCCGCAAATCCATTTAAGATATTCGTCCCGCCAAGATTCTTTCCATTCAACATTTTGGCTCTCCAACACCGACATACACCTCCTTAAGCATTCCCTTCCGCAATATCTCGTGTAATGCTATAAAATGACAATACATCAAGAATTTCTTTATCTGTACATTCATAATCTCCTTCTTTAAACTTATATAAAGAAATAATAGACTTAGTAATCTCTAGCTTTTCAGCAGGAAGTAATCAAAATTTTATAAAATTCATCCCAGCTTTAATAATCCCATCAAACGGTGTTCGTGTACGTTTCTTATCTCTAATCCTTATATACCATACTGCAAACTCTGTATCTCCAAACCAATCTAGATTTTTAAAACAAACCACCGGAATTCTATGATACAAAGGTAAATCTGCAATAAAACCCGAATTTGGTTTTCCATTAAGATCCATCTTTTACAAGATAGAATTGTTGCGAATTCAATTCCAAGTCTCTTTAATTCTGGTGACTCATTCAGCTTTCGCGCAGTTGCATGAAAAAAGCCTGCTTTCCCATCTGCATTTGCAACATCCTACACCAATCTACCCAGCAACAACAGGATATATTACGCTTCTTCATCCTCTGATTGAATAAATTCCAGAATATCGTTTGGCGTAACATTAAGTGCTTCGCATATACTTTCCACTTTGTCAAGCGCAATATACTTTCCAGTCTTAATTTTTTTGATTATATTTGCAGAAATATTAGCCTCTTTCATTAGTTTAGCATTTGTAATGTCTTTCTCTATCATAAGGTGTAACAATTTCTTATAACTAACAGCCATATCATACCTCCATACAAATATTCACAACAATATTATCATATAACTGTGAATTTATCAACAATTATATTAATATAGGATAGTATTCCATGTGAACGAAAACACATAAAATCATTGATTTTATTAGCCTTTTCGGGATTATTTAAGATATTTCCATGATTGCTTGTAATGTATAAGCGTGGATTCGTTATATTTGGTGTAGTATCTTTAACTATGGGAAACTCCCCTCTCCCAACGGCTGACTGCTTTATCGATAACCTGTATTTTCTTTGCAAGTTCCGCCTGTGTCATATTTTTTCTTTTCTTATTTCAGCCAATTCTTTACTCCCAGCGACCGAATTTCTCTCTACGATTTGTTTATCCGGTTCATTTCACCTATATATTACTCCCGCACCTGATGTCCGGCAAAAATTCTTCGTGATAAAACTGTGCTGACAGCCACCGCTCCAAGAGCAACCGGAACAGCCCATATGGCATAAAGCAAACCGTTTTTCATTTGTTCCACGGACATCAATGATATGAAAGTTGACTGGTACAATGGGCAAAGTCCCACCACCCGGAACAGCGGGCTGGTTTCGGATACAGGGAGCAGGGCCGGGAATAAATAAGCGGCAGCGGAAATGACCAGCGCCATCACCTGATTTCTAGATATGGATGAAAAAAACAGGGTCAGAGCCGCCGTGCCGACTGCACTGCTCAATATTAAACAGAACTGATATCTAAGCAGCGTGCCGCAGGTGATGTTAAAAGGTATATAGTACTCCGTAAAAGACTGCGGTGCAAAAAGTATGCTGCAATCCAGCCCTTCCAAGCCATACAGCGCGCAGGCCGCCGCCATATAGACAACAAAAAGAATCAGGGCGGCCAGCACCGCCGCCATAAAACCGGCAATAACCTTCGCCGCGGTGCATTTCGTCTTTCCATATCTGCTTGACAAAATAATATGGTCCACACCGCTGTATTCTCCCGAAAAAACCGGGGCAAGCATAAGAATGATCACCAAGCAGAGAACTATCGTTACCCGGATTAAATCCTGGCTCACCTCAAGCCATCCATCCACATAGCCGATTTTGATTTCCTCTGCTCCGAACACATCGGAAACTGTCTGCCCATTCCAATCGCCTTTTATATCGGAAAACCGGGCAACTACTGCTGACTGGGTGGCATTTTGATAAATATATTTGGCGTTTATCTCAGTTTCCACCTTAAAATCTTCCAGCATTTGGCTTACCTTTTCATCAGTCAATATGCCCTCATATCTTGCGGCGATGGATTTGTCAATTTCTACAGCCTCCCGCCCGCTGCCTTCTCTGTTCCGGCCGTCACACGCATATTTATTTTGAAAGGTGGAAAATGTCAGAAGCAGGGATAAAAGAAATAAAAATGCCAGCGCCGCCTGGGTCAGCCGTTTCGAAAATATTTTCTTTAACTCAAATTGAATCAGTCTTTTCATCGTTCATTTCCCCCTTTAAAATAGTAAAGATACAAATCTTCCAGATTGGGTTCTGCCGGAACCGCGCCCTCAAAAGGTTTCTCCTCCGAAACCATTCGCAGGATTGTCCGGCGTCCATCCGTATTACGCAGATTGCTCACATTAAATCGCTCCGCATATATTTCTGCCTCTCTGGCCGGAACGGCACATTCCCACACTTTTCCCTGAATTTCCGCCGTAATTTCCCTAGGATTGCCGTAATGCAGTATTTTCCCTGATTTCATCATAATAATTTTTTCTGCGATAAATTCCACATCGGATACGATATGGGTTGACAGTATAACGATACAATCCTTTGAAAATGCGCTGATTAAATTCCGGAACCGCACCCGCTCCTTCGGGTCCAGCCCCGCCGTCGGCTCGTCCAAAACAAGAATACGGGGCTCGTTGAGCATGGCCTGGGCAATGCCCAACCGCTGTTTCATTCCGCCGGAAAATGTCCGGATTTTCTTTCTGCTCTGCTTTGCCAGCCCAACCGCCTCGAGAAGCTCTCTGGACTTCCTCTCCGATTCCTTTGCCTCCATGCCCTTTAAAGCCCCGATATACAGCATGTACTCCAAGGCGCTGAAATTAGGATAATATGGAAAATGCTGCGGCAAATAGCCTATCTGCTCTCTGTATTTTTCCCCGAGAGTTTCTATGCTTCGGCCATTAAACAGGATTTTTCCCGATGTGGGTTTCTGAACACCGCAGATTAACCGCATCCACGTCGTCTTGCCCGCGCCGTTGGCGCCAAGCAGGCCGTATACCCTCTTTGTCAGGGACACATTTAACCGGTCCACCGCCGCCTTATCCCCATACCTTTTTGTCAGATTTTTCATTTTTAATTCCATAAAAATACTCTCCTTACCTTTGATAAGAAGAGTATAAAATACACTTTTCAACTTTTTATCTACCGGGAGGAAGTTCTTTAAAAACAGCGGTGACGCAACCGCCCTCATCCCCGTTCTCAATCTTTAAATAACCGCCGTGATGTTCGCAGAAAATCCGGCATATATATAAGCCCAGGCCATAATTTTTCCCCCGGTCACCCGATTCGGTAAAATAAGGCTCCGAAGCCCTCTTTAAACTTTCCGAAGTGAATCCGGGCCCGTCATCCGCAGCAGAGAGGCAAAACCTGTCCTCCTCTTTAAAAATGTAAATCCGTATTTTGGATTTGGCATATCGGAGAGCATTTGAAATCAGGTTTTCATAAACCTGTTCGACAAATTCCACATCGATACAAACATATTCATCCTGAATTTCATTCTCAAAAATGATATCTTTGCCCCATTGGTCACTCACAAGAATACCGGTTTTTTCTAAATTTCCAATCCACTCTTTCATATTTACCGGCTCGCCGGCCGGAACACATTCCTCCAACCGCTGCAGCCGGCTCATACTGTCCGCATAATGCTCCAACCGGGAAACCTGAGTCGATATGGTTAAAGCCGTATTCGCAACCTGGGAATCTTTATTGGCCTCTAACATTTCGCTGTACCCTTTAATAATTGTCAATGGGGTCCGCAAATCATGGGCAAAGGCCCCATTCAGCCGTTTTCGCTCGTCCATCTGCCGCCACATTTCCAAAAAATTCGCTTCCAGCGCTGAACGCATCACCTCAAAAGCCCGGCAAAGCTGTCCGAGTTCATCATCCTTCCCGCATTGAACGGTAAAATTCAGTTCATTGTTTGAAATTTTTTCCGCGGCCCCGCGAAGCTCACTGATAGGCTTTTTAAGCCTGTTCCTATAAAATAAAAAAGCTGCTGCAATAATGCAGACCGCCGAATAAACCGGCGTTATTATTAACGGAAAGGCATCCAGAAAATCCAATAGTTTCCTGTCCACCTCGCTGTAGGGAGCCTCCTGCTTGCTGATATAAGCCCCTTCCCCAAGACGCTCCCCTTCCATATTCGTCAAATAATACTTCTCGCTTGTCTCGGGATAGGCGGCATGAATGTGATTCCTTAATTCATTGCACACCGAGGCCGTCACCCCCGTAAGCGCCATCGCAATCAGTGCAAATACCGTAATATAAAAAATAATGCTCCGCCTGAGGGATTCCTGTTTAAAAAAGTTTTTTATCTCAACCATTTATATCCGCACCCCCAGACAGTTTCTATATAGGTCTTATCTGTCAGGGCCGCCAGTTTCGCCCGAAGTCTGCGTATATGTTCCGCCACGACACTGCTGTCTCCCTCGCTGTCATAGCCCCAAACTCGCTCATATATTCTTTCTTTATCAAAAACCTGTCCCCCATTCTGGGACAACAATTCCACAATGTCAAATTCCTTTTTGGCAAAGCCCACATTCTGCCCTTTCAGATAAACGGCCCTCTCCGAATAGTCAATTAGAAGCTCTCCGGAAAACTTCACCCTGGCCTGATTCTGACGCCGCCCTTCCCTCCGCAGGTGGGCCTGCACCCTGGCCTCAAGCTCCACCAGGGAAAAAGGCTTAACCACATAATCGTCTCCGCCGACAGAAAACCCCTTCACCTTATCCCTGTCCTCAATCCGGGCTGTCAAAAAAAGAATTGGGCAGGAAACATGTTCCCGCACCTGCCGGCAGACTTCGAAACCATCCATCCCCGGCATATTCACATCCAGCAAGATAATATCCGGCCGGCTCTCAATTTTCTTCAAAGTTTCCTCGCCATCATAAGCCGTTAAAACCGCATATCCTTTCCCTGTAAAAAAAGCAGAAAGCATTTCAACAATGTCCTTCTCATCATCGGCAATCAAAATTTTAAAATCCATGTCCGATACCTCCTCCTTTACAAGTTTATCCGCCAAATATCAACTTTTTATCTACAAAATTCCATCCATATCCTCTTTTGTAAACCGGTGGTAAATCGTATGGCCCATCTCTTCTTTGACACAATAATAATAGGAATCAATCGAGGTGTCCTTAAAATAAAAAACCTCATCAAAATCCGAACCTTCCGGCATTTTCTCACAAACATAATCTTTGCTGAAACTTTCAAATAAGTTTCTTATATCCGAAATCCGGCAATGATGATTCTTCCGGAATAACTCAATCATTGCTTTCAAAAAAGCCGGTTCCTCCACATGTTCATGCACATAGACTGCGCCTTCCGGCGGCACGCTGATTTCAATGCGTCCCTTATGGGCCGAAAACTGAACCAGTCCCAGTTCTCTATTCTCTAGTCCGGCATCTTCAAGCAGGGCAAGCATTTGAGCATCATCCCCCGCCTCGCATCCGAGCATCCCGTTTAAAGATTCCACCGGATAATATAATCGTGTCGTTTCTTTTGCAAAACCCAGTTTAATCTGCGCTTCTTTGATTTGATCTATAATATTTTTTATTAATTTTTCTGAATTCATTCCCATATCACCTATTATTCTGAAAGTAATCCGTCAAATGCCTCCGGGCTGAGATTTTCCACCCGTATATGCGCCTCATCAAATTCGCCGACTTGGCATTTATCCTATTTCGTATTATACTATTTAAAGGAACAAAACACAAGAAAGGCGGATTTTCTCTATGAGATTAGCACAAAACCTCAGCCATGCGCGTTTAAAAACGATTAAACAGCTCTACATGCGTACTTTTCCTGCAGCCGAGCGAAAACCATTTTCTATTATACAAAAAAAGCAGGCCGAAGGTTCCATAGAAATATTATCCATCGAAAATGATACGGGAGATTTTCTCGGACTGGCAATCACTATTTTATATAACGATATTGTCCTTCTGGATTATTTTGCCGTTGATGACAGCCAGAGGGACGGCGGTATCGGTTCAGCCGCACTCCATCTTCTTTTTGAAAGATATTCGGGCAGACGCTTTCTTTTAGAAATCGAAGCCCCGGATATTCCATCAGAAAATGGAAAGGACCGCATCCGGCGAAAAGCATTTTATCTGCGAAACGGCATGACCGTCATGCCCTTCCGGGTCGACCTTTTCGGTGTCGAGATGGAAATTCTGACAAACGGAACACAGGTATCCTTTGATGAATATCATGCCATTTTTACCCATCTGTTTACACCATGGATGGCCGCAAAAATAAAGAGGGTTTCCCAAAAGTCATAGCTGACTTGAGGGATTCCCTCTTTTTATCACTCATATTTATCACTCATATTTTTTCCCGAAAATATACATCGGTATAAACATTCCCAAAGTTGCCGAAAGCGGAACGAGCAGGCGGGTAACGACCCATAGCTCATTTTCGAAACAGCGCCAGAGAATATATCCGATGATTGGGAACAGAACAGCGCCGCCGCAGTTCCAAACCCGCCCCACATTTAAAATATAAGGCCAATTGCTGTTATTAAAATGCAGCCCCGGCATATTCATCCGAAAAACGCCTTCGGAGACAAAACTAATTTTATTCTTATCATAGAAAGACGGAAGAGTTTCTTTTGAAAAAATGCAGAACCAGCCGCCAAACAACAGCATCATCCCCACATAGGGCAGCACGCTGTCCGCCATATCTCCCCATGTAAATCCCAAGCCTCTGAACATAAGCAATTCTGCCGCCGCAATACAGAGGGTAAGTACATAAACTCCGGTCCATCGCTTGCGGAGCCGGCGCTGAGTTCCCTGCTCCTTCAGGGACATATCCACCGAGCAGGTCACCAGTTTTTCAACCTCATCCCGATTCAGAGAACTTGCCGCCTCAAGCCGTTCTCCACGAAGCAGTTCAGTTACCGTCACTCCCAGAATCTCCGCCAGTGGGATAAGCATAGAAACATTTGGAACACTCAGTCCCCGCTCCCATTTGCTGACAGCTTTATCTGAAATAAAAAGCTTTTCGGCCAGCTCCTTTTGGGTTAAATGCTTTTCTCGCCGAAGTTCTCCAATAAATGCGCCAAATTTCTCGTTATCCATCTGATACATAACGCACACCTCCTGAAACAAGCTTACATTTCAGGCCGCCCAAATGCAACCGACCAGCAGTAGAATCCGGCCTTTACCACTGTTTTGTCGGAATTCATTCCCGCTCTTCCCGCTGCTTTGTCAAAATTCGAACTGCTCTCGTCAGCCACTGCATCAGATATCCGGTGAGAAGCATCAGCGGAATAATGAAAATTAACCGCCAGTTCAATATATGGGTAATACTGAAAAATCCCGGGAAGAGGAAAATTGCTGCCACAAAGATAAATCCCACGGCAATGCACAAAATCCTTCGCCGTGTATTCATCGGACGGCAAACCTCCCAAACAACCATCTGGCTGATACATCCGGCCAGAATGAGATTGTAAGTTGAAAGCATCAATGCATCAAAGCCAAAGAATCCGGCAACCACCTGATTAATCAGCATCATAATAACCATTGTCAGCGCACTCGGCAGCGATATACGCAGGACATTCCGCATAAAGCCGTTGCTTGTCACCGCCTCCGTCTGCTCCAGCGTCAGAATAAAACTCGGAATACCGATAGCCGTTGTACTGATAATACTCAGATGAATCGGCACAAAAGGATAGGTACGTCCAAGAATAATAAAAATAATACTCAGTAATACGGAATAAATTGTTTTTGTCAGATAAAGGGCGCTGACACGTTCAATATTGGATATGATCATACGGCCCTCGCGGACAATGGATTTCATGCTGGCAAAGTTTGAATCCATGAGCACGATATGGGCCACCTGTTTTGCCGCATCGCTTCCGGCTGCCATGGCAATACCGCAGTTGGCATCCTTTAATGCCAAAACATCGTTGACACCGTCGCCAACCATGCCGACCACGCCGCCATTGGCCTGATAGGCTTTGACAATCCGCTGTTTCTGCTCCGGCCGCACCCGGCCATAAACCGTATAATTCGGCACAACCTCCCGCAGCTCTTCAAAATCCTCCGGCAGCGTATTCGCGTCGATATAGCGCTCGCCGCCCTCAAGTCCGGCCTTCACTGCAATATTTGAAACTGTCACCGGATTATCTCCGGAGATAACTTTAATCGCCACATTCTGGCTGGCAAAGTATTCAAAGGTTCCTCTGGCCTCCGGCCGGATACAGTCGGAAATGACAATCAGGCCGGAAGGGGTCACGCCGCTGACCGACATATCCGCCATATTGATGCCTGAACATTTTCCAAGGAGAAGCACACGCATGCCTTCTCTGGAACAGGCATCCACTTTTTCATTTAATTCTTTATTATCTTTGACAAGAAATTCCGGCGCGCCAAGGACATAATTGCCTTCGCCCTCAAAGGCAATTGCCCGGTATTTTCTGTCCGATGAGAACGGAATTTTCGACTTAATCCGCCACTTTTCTGTTTTCTCAAAATAGGACATCAGCGCATCCTGGGTCGCATTCACGTCGTCAAAGGCAAAGGAGATTTCATTCATAACATCCCGCATCCGCCCGACGTCTTCTCCAAAAGGAATCAACTCGACAACTTCCAGCGCCCCTGTTGTAATCGTACCCGTTTTATCCAGACAGAGTACGTTCACTCTGGCCAGGGCCTCGATGGCTTCCATCTCCTGGACAAGGGCCTGCTTGCCCGCCAGACGGCCGACGCCGAGAATAAAGGAAATACTGGTTAAAAGTACAAGCCCCTCCGGAATCATGCCGATGACCCCGGCAACCGTATTGACCAAAGCATCCGAAAATGTGATGCCTTCCGCCCCCCGCTGAGTGACAAACAATAAAATTCCCACCGGGATAAGGATTGTGCCTGTAACTTTAATAATCTTCTTAATAGAATCCTGCATTTCAGAGGAAGCCCGCTTCTTCTGTTTTGCCTGACTGGCCAGTTGGGTTGCATAGTTATCCTTTCCGACATGAATAACCTTTGCCCGTCCGCTTCCGGCCACCATAAAACTTCCCGACCACAGCGTGTCCCCCGGTTTCTTACGCACCGGCCTGGATTCACCTGTAATCATGGATTCATTGACTTCGATACCTTCAGATTCCAGAACAACGCAGTCCGATCCAATCTGATTGCCATTTTCCACGGAAAGTAAATCATCTACCACTAATTCTTCAATCGGAATATCCCGGAACTTCCCATCCCTGCAGACCCTCGCTTTGCTGGCTGTGATTACCGCCAGATTGTCAATCAGTTTTTTTACTTTCAATTCCTGAAAAATGCCGATAATTGAATTGCAAAAAATAACGCCAAGGAATGTCAGATTCTTAAACTGGCCGGAAATAATAACCAATATGCCAAGAAACACATTTAAAAAGTTAAAGTAAGTCAGCGTATGACAACGGACAATCTCCGCCGTTGTTTTTGAAATATGACTATCTGATGTATTGACCTGCCCTTTGTCGACTCGTTTTTTGACCTCGGCACTGGTCAGGCCACCATAGCCCCTGTCTTCCATAATTTAATCCTCATCTGTAAACGTAACTACATCTTCATTTAAAATATAAGGCGTTGTCTGATATACAAAGTAATTCAGCCAATTGGAGTAAATCCATGTGCCGTGGGCACGCCAGCGCATCGTCGGCTGCTTTGCAGGATCGTCATCCTCAAAGTAATTCACTGGAATTTCCGGATTTAATCCTTTGTCCAAATCCCGGAAATACTCTTTAGCCAATGTATCAATATCATACTCCGAATGTCCCATAACAAAAAACTGGGAACCGCTCTGATTGCCGACCACATAAACCCCGGCCTCATCGGAGGCCGCCATAATCTTCAACTCAGGAACCTTCTCAATATCCTCGGCCCGAACCGTTGTATTTCTGGAATGGGGTGCGTAAAACTCCGAGTCAAAGCCCCGGAACAAACGAGACTTTTTATTAATCAGATAATGCTTATAAACACCGGATAATTTTTTATCCAGAATATATTTCGGAATACCATAATGATAGTAAAGTCCGGCCTGAGCTCCCCAACAGATATGGAACGTGGAATGAACATGGGTTTTTGACCATTCCATCACCTCGCACAGCTCGTCCCAATATTCCACCTCTTCGAAATCCATCAATTCGACAGGCGCGCCTGTGATAATAAGCCCATCATACCATTTATGTTTTACCTGGGAAAATGTCTGATAGAAAGTAATCATATGTTCCTCAGAAATATTCTTTGCTATGTGAGATTCCATCTGCAGAAGTTCGATTTCAATCTGAAGCGGTGTATTTGACAGGCACCGCAGAATCTGTGTCTCTGTTTCAATTTTTGTCGGCATCAGGTTGAGAATCAAAATCTGAAGCGGACGGATATTCTGGGTTAAAGCCCGCCGCTCCGTCATCACAAAGATATGTTCATCCTCCAGCACTTTCCTGGCCGGCAAATCATTTTGTATTTTAATCGGCATAAATAAGTCTCCTGTTCTGTCATTGAAATTACTTTTTATTCTAAGTCATTTTTATAGATACGTCAAGGAAAGCCATCTTACGAATTTCTTAGATTTTATTACAAAAAAAAGATGCCGGACTTATGTCCGGCATCTGCAACTTTACTTTTTATTTATTATTTTAGCCAAAGTATCTTTCTAATAAGCCTTTGAATGCTTTTCCGTGACGAGCTTCGTCTCTTGCCATTTCATGAACTGTATCATGGATAGCGTCAAGGTTAAGAGCTTTAGCACGTTTTGCAAGGTCAAATTTACCTGCTGTAGCGCCGTTTTCAGCTTCTACACGCATTTCAAGGTTTTTCTTTGTGCTGTCTGTTACAACTTCGCCTAATAATTCAGCGAATTTTGCAGCATGTTCTGCTTCTTCATAAGCAGCTTTTTCCCAATATAAACCGATTTCCGGATATCCTTCTCTATGAGCAACACGTGCCATAGCAAGATACATACCAACTTCTGTGCATTCACCTTCGAAGTTTGCTCTTAAATCAGCCATAATATCTTCTGGGGAACCCTGAGCAACACCTACAACGTGTTCAGCAGCCCAAGTCATCTCGCCAGCCTGTTCCTGGAATTTGCTTGCCGGTGCTTTACATACTGGACATACTTCTGGAGCAGCCTCGCCTTCATAAACATAACCACATACTGTACATACAAATTTTTTCATGTTAATCTCTCCTTATAAATTATAAATTGTTTTTAATGTTTAAAATTAATAATCATTACTGATATCATTATCATATACTACGAAGCTAGTTTTGTCAATAGATATTTTAATTTTTTTCTTTTTCCCTACATTCCCGGCATCTGCCGTAAAAATACAACTGATGTCCGAAAATATCTCCGTCATAATTCTCTCCGGCCCAGGCGTTCACTGCCTGCATATCCATATCCGGAAGGTCCTCCACCCGTCCGCATTTTTCACAGATGAAATGGTAATGCGGGTCGGTTCGGATATCAAAACGGTCGCTGGTCTCTCCGCAGGATATTTTTGAAATTTCTCCCTGCTTTGCAAGGAGGGTCAAATTCCGATATACGGTCCCAAGACTGATATTCGGATAAACTTCCCGAATCGCCGTATATACCATGTCTGCTGTAGGATGGTCTTTCCGACCTTCAAGATAGTTTTTTATTGCCTCTCTCTGTCTACTATATTTCAAGGCAGCCATAGGCTCCTCCTTTCTAATCAATAGTGATAATCATTCTTGTTACTTTTATTATAATATCAAAAAAGGCAGAACGGGTCAATAACCTTCTGCCTTTTTTGTACAAAAAATTTTATCTATTTACGGTGCATGTGTACCTGATATTCTTCATAGCTGTCCACATTGGCAATAATCTGGCGCTCATCCGCCTGGGCAATCTGGGCATTTCTGTCTTTCATAAAGGTACGTTCCTTATTCAGCATGGCCGGGCCGCTGACACAGCCGCCGACACAGGCCATACCTTCGATAAAGTCTTCCGGAAGACGGCCAACCTTCAGAAGAGTCAATGCCTTTTTACATTCAACCGCGCCGTTTGCCTTATAAACCTTCACCGGCACATCTTCATTTCTCTCTTTATATGTCTGAAGCACTGCCGCCGTCACGCCGCCGGATACCGAATAGTTTTTGCCGAATTTACTGCCCTGCTGGAGTTCACCGGTATAATCGGCCGGGTCCACGCCCTTCGCTTCCATCATGGCATAAAGTTCTTCATAGGTTAAGGCGTAATCCGCGCCGCCCATCGCAATGGAATCGATAACCTCGCTCTTCTTTGCGATACATGGGCCGATAAATACGCAGAGGGCATCCGGGTACATGGCCTTGATCAACCGGGCTGTCGCCTGCATCGGCGATACCGTGGTCGACATTTTATCTGCAAGCTGCGGAAAATGTTTCTTGATAATATTGACAAAGGCCGGGCAGCAGGATGTCGTCATTTTTTCTCCCGCCTTGACCTTTTCTTCCAGCTCGAGGGCCTCATTTTTGGAAACAAAGTCGGCGCCGAGAGACACCTCAAACATATCCGTAAAGCCCAAATCCTTCACGGCCTCCCGAATCATTCCGACAGAAACATCCGCCCCGAACTGGCCTTCAATGGCCGGAGCCACCATGGCATACACCTTCACGCCGCTGTTCATCAGGCGAATGACGTCCACCATAAAGGTGCGGTCCGAAATGGCGCCAAAAGGACAGCCCACAACGCACTGGCCGCAACTGATACATTTTTTATCGTCAATCTCGACAATCATATCCTCATCATAGGAAATGGCATCCACCGGGCAGGCCCGTTTGCATGGCCGCATCAAATCGGCAATCGCATTGTACGGGCAGGCTTCCACACATTTCCCACATTCTTTACACTTCTTCGGGTCAATATGGGCTCGTCCGCCCTCAAAGGTAATGGCCCCGAAATTACATGCGGACATACATTTTTTTGCCATACACATCTGACAGTTATTTGTCACGCTGAACCGGTTGATCGGGCAGCCCTCACAGGCCGCCGGAAGTACCTGGACAATATTTTTGATATTACCGCCCGGCAGCGGCGTATGCCCTTCGGCCAGCCGTACTCTCTGACGGATAATTTCCCGTTCTTTATAAACACAACAGCGATAATGCGGCGTATTTCCCGGAATAATATTATAAGGGATTTCATCCGCACACTCTTTCAGTTTACCGTCAAAGGCCATTCGGGCCACTTCCCGGTATACTTCAAACTTAATTTTATTAATATCGGTCATAAATTCTCTTTTCATCTTGCTCTCCTATAGGTCTGCGCCGTTAATAATATTTGACAGTTACGGTTTTTCCCATTTTTTTACATTCAGTTACAAGCTGTTCCACCAGCCGCTGGCGGATACTTAAATCAAAGGGCAGGGCTGCCGCCTGATAGGTCTCATTGATTGCCTTTCCGACAAATATATTCAAATGGTTACATTCTTCAATCAGAATCTTCCCGAGTTTTGCCGCTCCATCTTTGCCATAAAGCCGGTTAAAGAAACCTTCGTCCGCCTTTCCCTCATTATAAGCATTGAGCATCTGGACAGTGCGGTTCAATGTCAGCACGCCCTCAGTCACCAAATCCATGCCTTCAATTTCAGCCGTTGGCGGTATATCCGGGTCAAAATAGTCCAAAGAGGCTTTAATCGGCTTATTCAAATACCTGGAAACAATGTTGGACGATGTGCCGCCGCAGACAATCTTTCGCCCCGGCTTCGACATAAAATCCTGCATCGCCCGGACATCGTCCGCCTTATCCACCGGGGGACCGGTAAAAATGTTGACCGTCTTCGGCCGAGTTACCTTGATGGTAATGACCGTCGTATCATCGCCCGGCTCGCCGTCATAAAGCATATTGCAGCGGTTGCTGATCATGGACATCAGCCGGGAACTGGATATATTTGAAGCGCAGACATCCTCCACATAGCGGACGACCTCTGCTCTCGGCCACCCAAAAGCGGATTTTTTGCCGACGCCGGCATGAATCACGCCGTCGCTCATCATCACATAATAATCTCCATAACAGACATTGAACTGATACTCCCGGATAATTTTTCCCTCGATTTCCCGGACTGAAAAAGGAACATCTCTGTGATGGCCGCCCCGGATCAGTATGCCTCCCGGATTATCATATTCCAGAAGCACCGCCCGTCCATCCCTGAAAATCTGAAGGACGCTAAAGGTAGAATAGGCCACATGGCGGGTCTGGCACACCGGAAGTGTCCGGGCGATCGTCGTTACACATTCTTCAATGGACGCGCCATTTTTCAGCATAGTACCCATAATCTTTGTTGTCAGAGTGGACAGAATATTCGCCTTAACGCCGCTCCCCATGCCATCGGAAAGCAGTAATATATCCGAATCTTCTGTTTTGATAATTTCCACCGTATCGCCGCACAGTTCTTCCCTTTTTTTATTCAGGCTCTTCCATGCGATATCCAGACTCATATTCATAAACTATCTTCTCCGTCATAAAAGATGCTGTCACGCATTTTTGTCAATGTGACCTTTGTCTCCGCCGTTGTCTCACCAAGCAACCCGGCAATTTCCTGGGCCACCATCATCTGTTTGTCAATAACCTTCTGGGCAATATCTATAGCCTCCCGCCGCATGCGGTCATGCTGTTCACGAATTCTCTCCTCCGCAGTTACATTTCTTAAAATGCCAAGGGCACAATTCAATTCACGAATATAGATAATGTTCTGCATTGTAACCAGGTTATATTTTTCATAGGTTACTTTTTTATTCATAATACTTCGCTTTTCGCGGAAAACCTGCTCAAAGTTTACCGGGTCCAGAATCTTCTCCAGCGGCATGCGGTAAGCTTCCTCCGCCGAAATATTAAACATAACCTCCGCCGCATTATTAAACTGGCGAATCCGCAGTTTCTCATCCACCGTAATAATAAGATTCGGCGTTACAGATAAAATAACCTCAGACATGGAACGGGCCTGCTGGTACATATAAGGAATACACAGATTTAGCTGTCCCTTATTCTGGCAGCGGGCGATGGCCTTATCCCGGCATGTTTTAAAGCCGCAGGCCCCGCAGTTCAACTGCTTTTCAGGGGATGCCTTTCCATCCCGCCGAAGGGCTTCCTGAATCTCCTCCTCCGTCGGAATTACCGCCTTGCGGGATGATTCCGTGAATTCCTTTCGCAAGAGAACTTTTTCCTCCATCTCCGGGATATCCTTCGGAAATTCCCGGATGATCTTCTGATTTGTGTAAATCCGCGCCTTAAAACGGTCGCTCTCCCGGCCGCCGGCCAATGGGCCGTTAATACAACCGCCGACACAGGAGGAAACTTCGATAAAACAATTATTAATCTCGCCCTTCCGGATACATTCGAACAGCTCCCGCACAGAGTCAATACCATCCACATAGAGCTGTTCATACTTTCCAAAGCCTTCATCGGCTTCAACGGCCGCCAGAATACCGCCGCTGACACCGTAAAGACCGTTGACCATTGCATTGGTACCTTCCCGAGGGTAAAATTCACATGTATTCAGATCAATATTCTCCTCGGCAAGCCATGTTCGCAGTTCCTGGAAATCCAGAACCGCATCCACATAGGTTCCCCGGCACCGTTCGCGCACTGCCTCGCGCCCTCTGGCCGTGCAGCTTCCTATGTATATCACCTTGACATCCGGGCCGAATTCTTCTTTCAGCATCATAGCATGGGCTGTCATCGGAGAAACAATCGGCGCCATATAAGGAATCATATCTGTATAGTATTTTTCAACCAGTTCATTAATCGCCGTACAGGATGTCGTAATAATGTTGTTCATTTTCCCATCCCGGATTAAACACTCATAAGCTTTTGTCACATGGGCCGCACCCTCCGCTGTCTCCCGGATATGGGTAAAACCCAGTTTATACAAAGCGCCCCTGAGCTGTCCCGTACCCTTTTCCGTATCTCCAAAAACGCCCAGATAGGCAGGGTCCAGCGATGCAATCGTCACACAGCCCTCCTGGATATATTTTTTCGCCCTTTTCAGGTCACTGACATAAATAATGGCATCCTGGGGACAGGCCTCCAGACAGCGTCCACACAAAACACATTCATCGGCCACATAAAGCGCATGTTCATTCTTTATGTGAATAGCCTTCACCGGGCATATCCGCACGCATTTATAACAGTCTTTGCATTTTGCGGTCTTAAATCCAATTGCTGCCACTAATTAACCCTCCTGAGTACCTCTTCCGCAAAAAATGTATCTACAGTTTCCGGCGAAACGGAAAACAATTCATCATCAATTTTTACACACACACCCTTTTCACACTCACCCGTGCAAAAGGAGCCATTCAATTCAATTTTAGAAGCCAGATTATTTTCCTGAATTTTTTTCTGAAGTCCCTGAATAATATTTCTGGAACCTTTCAGATGACAGGAGCTGCCAATGCAAATTGTGATTACCATGAAATAACCTCCTTATTTTCTTTCTTAACTTTATTATAGAGTATTTATCTGTTCTGTCCAGAATTTTTCTATATTTTTCTCAACCGAATCCCTGCTTAATTTCTGGAAAGGTATCCATTCCCTTGGAAAAAGCCGCTGGTAACTGCTATAATTAAACCGCTCGTCCATCAGGGCGATCACCCCCTTATCGGCCTCCGAGCGGATGACCCGGCCTCCCGCCTGAAGCACCTTGTTCATCCCCGGAAAGAGGTAGGCATAGTCAAATCCCCGTCCCTTTTTTTCTTCAAAATAGGACTTTAATAATTCTCTTTCACTGCCAATGCCCGGAAGTCCGGTGCCCACAATAATCGCGCCAATCAACCGGTCCGCCTTCAAATCAATACCTTCGGAAAATATACCGCCGAGGACACAGAAGCCTAAAATCGTTTCATGGGGCTTCTCCCTGAAATTTTCCAGAAAGGCCCGGCGTTCATCCTCATCCATGCCGCTCTCCTGGCGGAATACCTGCAGCCCGTGGCCCGCCTTGGACAGTTCTCTCTCGGTAAATACGTCAAATACTTTATCCATAAAGGCATAGGAGGGGCAGAATACCAGATAGTTGCCATTTTTCCCCCGGATAATTTTCCGTATATATTCGGCAATCCGCTCATACTGGCCCTGATTTCTCGCTGTATAACGGCTGCTCACATCATCTACCGTAAAAATCAACCGATTTTCTGTAGGGAAGGGAGAGTCCACATACATTTCATAATCCGCTTCCGGCTTTCCGCTGAGCAAATCTTTATAATATTGAACCGGGAGCAATGTGGCCGAAAAGAAAATACAGCTCCGGCTCATTCCAATCCGCTCGCTTAGATTCCCCGACGGGTCCACGCAAAACATTTTAACCATGGCGTCCCCGCCTTCACCCTCGGTATAAATAATATATTTCTCATCCAGCAAATCATAGGTGTTGATAAAACGCCGCGCCTCGAAATACAAATCTGTCACCATCTCCCGAAGGTCCGGCTCCATATCCTCTCTCAGATAATCCTCCATATCCGACACCATGCGCATCAGGCTCAGAACAAATTTTCCGACCTCTCTAACCACCGCATACCGCCCGCCGCTCTCTTCCCGCTCTTCCTGATAATCCTTTAAATATTGGCCGCACTTATGCACCTTCCGGGCAATCTTCGGGCGGATCGGCTTTAACTTTCGATACACCTTATCAAAATCCCTGCGGTAAAGGGCCGCGCTGTACATTTCCCTTGCCCGGTCCACCAGGTTATGGGCCTCATCCACAAGAAATACCATGTTTGACGCCGCATCCGTAAAAAACCGTTTCAGATAAATCACCGGGTCAAATACATAATTGTAATCGCATATAATCACATCGCACCAGAGAGCTACATCCAGCTGAAATTCGAACGGGCAGACCCGATGCTTTTCGGCATAGGCAAGAATACAGGCCCTGTCGATGGCATCCTCATGATTGATCATATCAAAAACTGCCTCGTTGACCCGGTCAAAATGCCCCTTGGCCCGCTCGCAAAACTCCGGCTGGCACTGACATTCCTCCAGGGGACATATTTTTTCTTTGGCTGTCAGGGTAATAAATTTCATCCTCAGGTTTTTTCCCCTAAGCAGTTTTCCCGTATCCTCCGCCACCGTGCGGGTGATCGTCTTCGCTGTCAGATAAAATATACGGCCGCACTTTCCGCTGCCCATGGCTTTGATGGACGGAAAAAGGGTACCCAGCGTTTTTCCGGTGCCCGTCGGCGCCTGAATAAAAATATTCTTGCTTTCATCAATGGAACGGTAGACCCCGTTCATCATCCGCTTCTGGCTGAGACGGTATTCAAAAGGGAATGACAGGGCGCTTATAGTTTGATTCCGAAGCTCCTGCCACTGAATCTGCCACTTCGCCCATCGGGCATACTGATGCACCAAATCGTGAAACCAGATTTCCAGCGCCGCCCCTGTCCGCTCAAACTCAAAGGTTTTAATCGCCTCTGTTTCCAGGTGGATGTATGTAATCCGCACCTTTATCTTTTCCAGTTCGTGGAGATTGGCGTAAATACAGGCATAGCAGTCCGCCTGGGCCACATGGAGGATATCCGCCTCCCCTATGGCTTCCAGCTTTGTGAAGGTTCCTTTGATCTCATCCACCATAATATCCTTTGCATCCGCCGGATTGGTTATGATTCCATCGGCCCGGCCCTCCACCAGAATATCCAATGTATCGTCGACTTCCACCTTTCGTTTCAGGCTGACCTCCGCCTGATAATTACTGCCGCCCTGTTTCTGGAGTTTCCGGTGGGCCCGGCTCCCGGCCTGCATGGCGTCCACATCCTGCATGGCCCCCATTTTCTGGCTAATATCCCCGTTCCTCAAGATAAATTCAACAAGATTTCTTACCGATACACGCACTTCCTGCTTCACGCATTTCACCTCCATTCATGTGTAATACAAATTCAGGCATCCGAATACCCACAAAGAAATCCTCCCAACAGTCCCGCTGTTGAGAGGATTTTTCTCTATTTCATATAATCTTTAAGAAAATGAATCAGCGTTTCCATCTCCGCATCGGTTCCCACTGTAATTCTCAAATAATTATCAATCCGAGGCAGGCTGAAATATCGTACATAAATATTTTCTTTCCGCAGCGCCTCAAACAATTCCTTCGCCGGATACTTTGGATGGGTTGCAAAGATAAAATTCGCCCACGGCTCATTAAATTCAAACCCAAGAGCCTTTAATTCCTTTGCCGCCCAGGAGCGGGTACGCATAATTTTCTCAAGACATTCATTAAAATAATCCCTGTCTCTAACGGCCTCCGCCCCGAGAACTAAGGATGTCTGATTCATCGTATAGGAATTAAATGAATATTTAAAATCATTCAGCGCTTTAATCAGTTCCTCATTGCCGATGGCATAGCCAATCCGCATTCCCGCCATGGAACGGGATTTTGAAAATGTCTGCACCACCAGCAGATTATCATATTTTTCAATCAAAGCCAGAGCAGATTTTCCGCCGAAATCAATATAGGCTTCATCCACGATCACAAGGACATCCCTGTTGTGTTTTAAAATATCCTCGACAAAATCCAAATCTTCATAGACAGATGTCGGAGCATTTGGATTCGGGAATATGACGCCGCCGTTCTCCCCATAGTAATCTTCTTTTCGGATTCGGAAATTTTCATCCAAGGCCTTTGTCTCATAAGGAATCTTAAAGGCATCCGCCCAAACCGGATAAAATGAATAGGTAATATCCGGAAAAAAAATTGGTTTATCACTGTTAAAAAAGGTTTGGAAAGCCATCGCCAGAACATCGTCCGAGCCCACGCCGACAAACACCTGCGCCTGCGCCACATGGTAAAATTCGGCCAATGCTTTTGTCAGCACGCCGGCTGTCGGATCCGGGTAAAGACGGAATCTGTCCGTTTCCAGATGTTCTGCCATCTTAACGACCCCCGGTGCCGGCGGATAGGGATTCTCATTGGTATTTAATTTAATCATTCCCGGCTGATTTGGCTGTTCACCCGGTGTATAAGGCACAACCCGGCGCACAAAATTTCTCCATGTCTTCATCCGTATCACAACCTCTCTTATTTCAAGTCATTTATTCCGTCAAAATAGGTCTCTGCCAGAGCCCTGAAGGACGGCATGGAACGCTCAATCATCTCATAGGATACACAATAGGCAATACGCACATAGCCCGGACAGCCAAAGCTGGAGGCCGGGACAAGCAGCAAATGATGTTTTTTTGCCTCTGCGACAAATTCTTTTTCATCTGCCACCGGAGATTTTACAAAAAGATAAAAAGCCCCTTCCGGCTTCACACATTCAAAGCCTAAATCCTTCAGAGATTTATATAAAAACCTTCGATTTTTATCATAAGCAGCCACATCCGTCCGTTCATTTAAACATTCTTTTATCATTAACTGCTGCAACGACGGCGCATTGACAAAGCCGAGGACCCGGTTGGCAATCGCCAGCCCTTCAACCAATTCCTGATAGTCATCCGCTTCCTTCGGAACGGCCAGATATCCAATCCGCTCTCCCGGCAGAGAAAGGGATTTGCTGAAGGAATAACCGATGATGCAGTTTCGGATATGTTTCGTCATAAACGGCACTTTCACGCCGTCATAGGCCAGCTCACGATAAGGTTCATCGGAAATCACATAAATGGAATGGCCAATCCGCTTCTCTGCTTCCTCCAAAATAGCCTGCAGTCTATCCAGTGTTTCTTCGGAATAAACAACCCCCGTCGGATTGTTCGGATTATTGAGAATCAGTGCTTTTGTCTTTTCCGTAATCTTCTCTGCCAGCATTTCCACATTCGGCTGAAATGTCGGCGGGTTCGGCGGAATGACGACCAGATTTCCCTGATAATTATGGACATAATTTGTATATTCCCCGAAAAACGGCGCAAAGCAGACAACCTCATCTCCCGGGTCGATAATCGTTCTCAAAACAACATTTAAACCGCCGGCAGCGCCCACAGTCATAAGAATTCCTGTCCAGTCAAAGCTGGTTCCGAACCGCTCATTTAAAGAGGAGGCCACAGCTTCCCGAACTTCTTCGTAGCCTGCATTGCTCATATAGCCATGCACATACAGCGAATGACCGCTGTCCAAAATCTGTTTCATAGATGTCCGCACAGCCTCCGGGGCCGGAACACTCGGATTTCCCAAACTGAAATCATACACATTTTCTGCGCCGACTTCTTTAGCCATCTCCTTGCCCTCTTCAAATAAAGCGCGGATGACCGAATTCCCCTGAACCAACTGTGTCATGCTTTTAGATATCATCTGATTTAACCTTCTTCCTCCATGTTGCTCAGCTTGGCGGCCTGGTCCGCTGCAGTCAGGCTGTCAATAATCTCATCCAGATCACCGTTTAAAACATCATCCAGCCGATGTAATGTCAGTTTAATCCGATGATCCGTACACCGTCCCTGCGGGAAATTATAAGTACGGATTTTTTCTGAGCGGTCGCCCGTTCCAACCTGGTTTTTACGATTGGCTGCCTCTTCCTTTTTCTTTTTCTCCAATTCCAGATCATAAAGTCTGGAACGCAGAACCTTCAGGCCCTTATCCTTATTCTTTAACTGGGATTTTTCATCCTGACAGGAAATAACGATTCCCGTTGGAATATGGGTAATACGAACCGCCGAATCCGTTGTATTAACACACTGTCCGCCATTGCCGGAGGCACGGAATACATCGATACGCACATCGTTCATATCCAACTGGACATCCACCTCTTCGGCTTCCGGCATAATAGCCACGGTAACTGTTGACGTATGAATACGTCCGCCCGACTCGGTTTCCGGCACACGCTGTACGCGATGGACGCCGCTCTCAAATTTCAGCCGGGAATAAACGCCGTTGCCGCTAATCATAAACACAACTTCTTTGAAACCGCCGATACCGCTCTCATTAACGCTCATCATATCGATTTTCCAGCGCTGTTTTTCAGCATATTTGGAATACATACGGAATAACTCCGCCGCAAATAAAGCCGCCTCATCCCCGCCGGCGCCGGCACGGATTTCAACGATAACATTCTTCTCATCCATCGGGTCTTTAGGAATAAGAAGAATTTTTAATTCCTGCTCAATTTCCCCAATCCGTTTTTTGGATTCAGCCATCTCTTCCTTGGCAAGCTCCCGCATTTCTTCATCGCTTTCCATCTCCAGAAGTTCCAGACTGTCCTCCACATTCTGTTTTTCCTGCTTATATTCCGTATATTTTTCTACGATTGGAGCCAGGTCATTCTGTTCTTTCATCAGCTTACGAAACCGCGGCTGGTCATTTACCACCTCCGGGTCGTTCAACTCCTCCATTACCTGCTGATAGCGGATTAAAATATCATCTAATCTGTCAAACATAATTTTTCCTCCAATTGCTTTCTATCTTCTTTGATTTCTATCTTTTTCCGTAGACCACCCGGTCGAGCCCGGCCAAATCTTTGACCGTATGTATATTCCGGAAGCCATTTTCCATCAAAATCCCCGAAACCTCTTCCGCCTGTTCGCAGCCGATTTCAAAAAACAGCCAGCCTTCCGGTTTTAAGTATGCTTCCGCCGCCCCGGCAATCTTTTTATAAAATTCCAAACCTTCATCGGCGCCTTCCAGGGCCAGCCGCGGTTCATATACCCTCACTTCCGGCATCAATGTCTCGATGACCGCTGCCGGAATATAAGGCGGATTCGACACAATGACATCAAACCGGCCGCTTACCTTTTCAAATAAATTGCTCTGCAGCCATAAAATGTCATTAGCCCCCCGGCCATTCTTTTCCCAGTTCTCCCGGTTAAATATGCCGTTCATCCGCGCCACTCTCAGCGCATCCTCCGAAATATCCGCACCAACGCCCCGGCCATAACTTCCCAAGGCCATCAGGCTGATGAGAATACAGCCCGAACCGGTACACATATCAAGAATCTTGCCGCCCGGAATATCTGCCTTTTCAAGCACGGTTTCCACAAGCACTTCCGTATCCTGCCGCGGAATGAGCACCGACTCATTCACCATAAAATCCAGTCCCATAAATCCGGCCGTTCCCAAAATATACTGCAGCGGATAATGCTTGCAGCGCCGCTCCACCGCTTCCCGGTACCGCCGCTCTTCCTGGGGATCAGCCTCCGTATCCGCCTGCAGCAGATACTGGGCCCAGTTTAAATCGCAAATATATTCTAACAGATACCTTGCCTCCATGGTACTGTTTTCAATTTGATTTTCCATAAGGCGCTGTTCGCCTTCTTTTAGTAATTGCCTTAATGTCTTCACTCTGCCAATTCCTTCTGAAACTCACGCCAGTCATAAATAGCCTCAATCGACGCAATGGCCACCTCAAGCATTTCCAAATCCGGCTCTTTTGTTGTAAATTTCTGCATCCAGAATCCCGGTTTGCTCACCAGGCATACCAGCCCGGAATCATGGCGTCCCGCCCACTGAATAATCTCATAGGACACCCCCGCGATCAGCGGGACCATCAAAATACGGCAGACAACCTTCAACACCATGCTCTCTATCGGAAATATCTGAAAAAACAACAGAAAAAACGCAATACTCACAAACATAACAATAAACAGAAAGCTTGTGCCGCACCGTTTATGGAACCGGGAATATTTCGCCGCATTCTCCGGCGTCAGCTCCTCACCATGTTCGATACAGTTGATCGTTTTATGCTCTGCTCCATGATACATGAATAATCGCTGTATATCTTTCATCCTGGAAATCAGCACGATATAGGCAACGAAAATCATCAGCCGGACAAGTCCCTCGATAATTCCAAGAAGCAAACCGGAGTCCGTTGCCCGCCGGAATATATTTGAAATAAAAAAGGGCAGGACCATAAACAATCCGATAGACAGGGCCAGGGAAAGTATCACCGTCAAAACCATAAAGCCCTTATCCGAATCTGCCGCCGGTTCTTCCTCCTTTTTGCCGGAAACCGCCGCCGCTTCTTTCTTTCGGCCAGCGGCATCCGCCGGTTCTTCCTCCTCAAAGAAAGAGGCTGACCATGTCAGCGTCTGCATCCCGAGAACAAGGGAATCGACAAAGGCAAAGGCCCCCCGAATAATCGGAATCCCGGAAACATGAAACCGTTTCCCATAGCTGATATGAGTGTCCGACTTCACTTCGATTTCATGGTTTTCCTTACGGACAGCCACCGCATACCGGTCCTTATGGCGCATCATAACCCCTTCCATCACAGCCTGACCGCCAATATTTGCATACTTCATAATATCATACCTCTATAGAAAAATAGGTTGAGATTTTAAAAAAACCTCAACCTTACCTGTAACATTCCTCTTATTCCTGAGTAATACCATACTTACGATTGAATTTATCAATACGGCCACGAGCTGCAACAGCTTTCTGCTGACCTGTATAGAAAGAATGGCATTTAGAACAAATTTCTACGTGAATTTCTGGTTTTGTTGAACCGGTTACAAATTCATTACCGCAGTTGCAAGTTACTTTTGCCTGATAATATTTTGGATGAATTCCTTCTCTCATGTTTTTCACCTCGCTCGAACTTTCTCATTATAAATTATAAAACTGACGAATCAATTTTGTTCATTATAAAAACAGCTTTTTCATTATAGCATGATTGGCCCCTGCTTTCAAGCTTTTTTTCTAAATTCTTTAATGAAAAATCCTTTAAAATATCTTTGTCCGCTTCATCATGGAAACAAAGGCTTTATTATCCTCCGTATGCATGAACATATCCAGAATCCGCTCCAGCGCCTCATCGGATTTCATACCATTCAATGCCTTGCGCATCGCATAGGACGCATCCAGCTCCTCCCGGGAAAGAAGCAATTCTTCCCGCCGTGTCCCCGAACGGGCGATATCCACCGCCGGGAAAATCCGTTTTTCTGAAAGTTTTCTGTCAAGCACCAATTCCATGTTGCCCGTCCCTTTAAATTCCTCGAAGACAACGTCGTCCATCTTGCTTCCGGTTTCCACCAGGGCCGTTGCGAGTACTGTCAGGCTGCCGCCTTCTCGCATATTCCGGGCGGCGCCAAAGAATTTTTTCGGCATATAGAGCGCTGCCGGATCAAGACCGCCGGACAGCGTACGTCCGCTTGGCGGCACAGTCAGATTATATGCCCGGGCCAGACGTGTGATACTGTCCAGAAGAATAACCACGTCTTTTTTATGTTCTACAAGCCGTTTTGCCCGCTCGAGCACCATCTCGGATACCCGTTTGTGATGCTCCGGCAATTCATCAAATGTCGAATAAATAACCTCTACATTTTTACCAATAATAGACTCCCGGATATCTGTCACTTCCTCCGGCCGTTCATCAATGAGCAAAATAATCAGATTCATATCCGGGTGATTGGTCGTTACCGCTTTGGCTATCTGTTTCAGCAGAGTCGTCTTTCCTGTTTTCGGCGGCGCCACAATCATACCGCGCTGTCCCTTGCCAATCGGGGATACCAAATCCATAATCCGCATCGGAACGCTGGAACGGACCGTCTCAAGCCGAATCCGGTCATCCGGGAAGATTGGCGTCATATCTTCAAAGTTCATACGCCGGGTTGCTTCTCCCGGGTGAAAGCCATTGACTGACTTCACATAGAGCAGTGCGCTGAACTTCTCATTCTGGGTTTTTACCCGGATATTTCCTGCGATAATATCCCCGGTCTTCATATTAAAACGCCGAATCTGGGCCGGTGAAACATAGACGTCATTCGGCCCCGGCAGATAATTTTCACAGCGGATAAAGCCATAGCCGTCCGCCAAAACCTCCAATATGCCATGGGCCATCTGGCCGCTGTCCAATGCCTCCAGGGAACTGTCCATCCGCATCTCGCCATCTTCGGTTCCCTGCTCGTCCGCCTTATCGCTGCGTTTCTCTTCTGCTTTAGCGCTGCGTTTCTCTTCCCGTATCTCACTCTTTTCACGGCGACTCTTTTCTTCGCGGACCTCATTTTTTTCTTTATTATATTTTTCTTCCAGTTCGCCCATCAGTTGAACCAGTTGTGCTTTCCTCATCGTGGATACATTTTTTACACCCTGTGATTTTGCCAGTTCCTTCAATTGAACAAGCGACAAAGTTGCGTACTTTTCGTTCATGAGTATCCTCCTTAAATTTATGTACATATTTTTTCTATTCTCTGGGAAAAAATAACATTAGATGCGCCCGTAGATATTTTCATTATACACTAAAATATCAATAAATAAAGAAAAAATTTTCGCAATTTTCGACTTTTCAATACGATTCGATACACGATGTACTATTTAATACTTAATTTTACATTTTTTTCAATTTTATTCCATTAAAGTATTGAATTTCCAAAAAAACTATACTATAATTGCACTAAAATTTAACTTAAACTATTCAAGGAGGAAGAATCTTATGTCTTATACTGACAGCATCATTGAAAATGTCATCAAAAAGAATCCAAATGAACCGGAATTTATCCAGGCTGTTACGGAAGTTATGAACTCTCTGAAACTTGTTGTGGATAATGAGCCAAAGTACCAGGATGCATCTCTTCTGGAACGCATCGTAGAGCCAGAACGTGTTATTATGTTCCGTGTTCCATGGGTAGATGATAATGGCAAAGTTCAGGTGAACCGCGGTTATCGTGTACAGTTTAACAGTGCTATCGGACCATACAAGGGCGGACTTCGTTTCCATCCATCTGTAAACCTGAGCATTATCAAATTCCTTGGTTTTGAACAGATTTTCAAAAACTCTCTGACAGGTCTTCCAATCGGCGGCGGCAAAGGCGGTTCTGATTTTGATCCTAAAGGTAAATCTGACCGCGAAGTTATGGCTTTCTGCCAGAGCTTTATGACTGAGCTGTACCGTCATATCGGTGCTGACACAGATGTTCCGGCCGGTGATATCGGCGTTGGCGGACGTGAGATTGGCTTCCTTTATGGACAGTATAAACGTATCCGCAACCTTTCTGAGGGCGTTCTCACAGGCAAAGGGCTGACCTACGGCGGTTCCCTGGCCCGTACAGAAGCTACAGGTTACGGCCTCGTTTATCTCGTAGATGAATTGTTAAAATGCAAAGGCGATACATTGGAAGGCAAAACTGTTGCCGTATCCGGCGCCGGCAACGTAGCTATTTACGCTACTGAAAAAGCAACTCAGCTCGGCGCTAAAGTTGTTACCCTCAGCGATTCCAACGGCTGGATTTATGATGAAAACGGTATCGACCTTGCCCTTGTTAAGGATATCAAAGAAGTACGCCGCGGACGTATTAAAGAATATGTTGAAAAACATCCGGAAGCTGTTTACCATGAAGGTACAGGCGTATGGACAGTTCCTTGCGATGTGGCTCTGCCATGTGCAACTCAGAATGAACTCCATCTGGATGACGCAAAAGCCCTCGTTGCCAACGGCTGCAAAGTTGTTGCTGAAGGCGCTAATATGCCTACAACTCTTGAAGCTACCGAATATCTTCAGACAAACAAAATCTACTTTGTTCCTGGCAAAGCTTCCAATGCCGGCGGTGTTGCTACTTCCGCACTGGAAATGACCCAGAACAGCATGCGTTTAAGCTGGAGCTTCGAAGAAGTTGACGAAAAACTCCGCGGCATTATGGTAAATATCTTCCATAATATTGATGACGCAGCAAAAGCTTACGGCGTAGAAGACGACTTCGTTGCCGGCGCGAACATCGCCGGATTTAAGAAAGTTGCCGACGCTATGCTCGCACAAGGCGTTTGCTAATTCATAACCCCTTATAAATGAAGCCATGATATCGGTAAACCAGGCCCCTTTCCTGAATCCGTATCATGGCTTTTTAATTTTTAAAGAGTCAATTTATATAATGCTAATTGATTAAGACTTACCCCTTCTCTATCTGCTTCGATTACCAGTCTTTGATGCAGGGATTTTGGAAGTCTCACTACAAACTTTCCGCTATAATTACCTACCGATTCCGGAGCAGGTACAGGCAATCCACTTTCCAGCTTAGCTTCTATATAACCTTCCATAGCTTCATTGAGACTCGAATAAAGTTCATCCAAAGTATCTCCCGTACTCTGACAGCCATCCAATTCCAGAATCCTGCCATAAAAATAATGCCCGCTTTCATCATCCATCTCCTGTACCAGTCTTGTGTAGGGCAGTTTCATATAGTCTTTCGCTTCCATTACATCAACTCCTTCTATTTCCCATTATGTATATAGTAGAATCTCACTTTCCTATTCTATTTAAAATGCTCACTACATAAGCCTTTTTTAAAGGATTTTCCTGTTTAATGGTTATAAGTTCTCCTGTTTCCTTGTTTAAATAATGTCTATGACTTCCTTTTTGCCTTACCAGCTCATATCCATACGCCTTTAATACTTTATCGGCTTCTTCCTGGCGTATGCCATTTGGCTGCCTTTTCATCTTGTTTATTATTTTCTCTATGCCGGGCAACTTCCCTTGTCCCTCCTTTTGAATAGTACTATATTTAGTATCGAATGTCAAATTATTTTTGTACAAAATAGTGGATTTTAACTCCTGACCAGGATTTAGAAATTTCTATGCGGGTTTCTGAAATGAATTTCCCGATGATTTTATTATAAGGCAAAGCCCAATGGAATATCAACGACAATCCATCGGGCTTTTTCGACTAAAAATAACATTCATATTTTGATGATTAGAGAAATCATTCCATTCTTTGATGGTTTCTCCAAAATGCGATTGTTTCCTGCAAATCGGCTTCGTCTTCAAACAAGTCCATCTTTTTGGCAACTTCAATCGCAAAATCAACATATCCATTTGCTCTGGCGGTTATCACTCTATCGGCAGCGACAACATCCAAATCGCAGGAATGCGTCGAATTAATTTTCTCAAGAATTCCGGCATGGTCCAAAACATCAACGCCTGCACATATCCCCGCAATCAATCCCTGATTTGCCTGAACTCCGGCAAGATAATCCCATACCCTGCTGTTATCTATTTCCGTAATATCTCCGCCGGGAACAATCAGGAGTTCCACATCCTCAGGGTTAATATCCCACAGTTTACCGGATACATTTATTGAATACCCCTCCGTGGCAATAATGGAATTCCCATCACATGATACAAATACAATCTCCTTGCCTGTATACTTAAGAAAATAGTTCAATATCACAATTTCGTAAATACAACTTGTATTATATAAAAGCACTACTGTTTTCATTTTTTCCTCCGCAGATACCGATTATGAAATGCTTCTCTTCTCATTCTATCATACTATACTGCCTATCACAATCGAAAAAGAAGCACCTATAAAAACCCACGATACCGATTCAAGGCCGAATATTCACAATATAATATCTGTCCTCCACGGGTACTTCGTCATCATACGATTCATCTTTTCTGAATAATACGGCTTCAATTTCATCCACATCCAGAATACGGTCAACTAAAAATGTATCGATATACATTCCATCTTTCATGCCTCTGAACCCCGGACCCAAATAAAGATAAGGTATCATTGTTCCATCCTTAAGTTTGACACCGGTTAATATTGGCGGATTCACCCCTACCCGTGAAAAATCCAAAACAGCTTTCATAGACATCGGTGAAATTTCTATTTGCTTTACTATTACTCCAATATCTTCCAATTCCGTATTCAACTCTGCCGCATAACTCTCCGCACTTCCGCCAAGCTGCCATTCAAAGTTCCATTTTCCTTCAATATATTTTTCAATAGGTTCTGCTTTTCCCGGATATATCCCCAGGTCTTCAAATTCCACATGGATTGTTTTACCAATAAACGCCCCCTTTTCCCCTCTAAATTGGCACATGGCAATCCGACATTCCAGGCTTCCATCCTCTAATCGATAGTCCTTAATTAAACGCCCATTTTCCGCAGGCACTTCAGACCCGTCTGCCAAAACTCCCCGTCCATCAGGCCCGGCGACAATTCCATCATAAAAGCCCGAAAAACTGTCGATTGTTTCGCCGTCAATATAAGCTTTTGTGCTGCCAAACCCCGGCTGCATATCTTTCTCAATTTCAAAGCCTTCCACTTTAAACGACACAAAAGCAAAATAGTCATCTGCCATGCTCTGTTTTACAGTTACTGTCACACCGTTATCAGTTACTGAAAGATTGGGAAAATCTATAACTCCCGAATCTTCTGCAAATTGTTTCTTTTCCTCATCAACATGAAATTCCTCTTCAATTCCCTGACTCCATTTCTTATAAACTGCCGCGCCTACAGTAATTGTCCCGAGAATCATGGCTGCAACAAGAATGGCAATTGTCAGTTTTCTCCGTTTCCCATTGCTAAAAAGAGCTCTGGCACTCATATTTTCATTTTCCTCTTTCCGGCTTTGCGGCATCTCACATCGAATCTGCCGAAATGCCTCATTTGCTTTATTTTGAACAATCTCCGGAATCTGAATATCCTGGCTCAAAACTTCAAAAATATTCCCTTCACACATTACAATGCACTCCTTTCCCCATTTTTCTGATAAATCCCGGACAATCGTTCCCGCCCTCTCGCCAATCGCGTTCTGACCGTTGCTTCCGGCACATCTAACATCTGGCTGATTTCCCTTGTCTTAAATCCTTCAATATAGTATAGCATCAACACCAAACGGTATTTTTCATCCAACTGTCTCAGCGTTTCCTTCCATTCCGCATTTTCAATCCCCGCATCATTTGAAGAAAGCCCGAATAATTCTTCGTCCCCAAACACAGGCTAACTTTTTCTGATGTAATCTTTACATTTATTAATCAAAATCCGTATCATCCATGTCTTAAAATACCCTGCTTCTTTTAAGCTGCTCAAATTTCTCCAACAACTGAAAATTGTATCCTGAATGGCATCTGCAGCATCCTCATCCGACCACAAAATTGATTTCGCAACTTTATACATCGACTGCATATGCATTTGCATTAACTGGGTAAAGGCATCGGCATCACCATTTTTAGCCTTTTGCACTAATTGTATCAACATGTCCATTCGTGAAGCCCCCTATCCGTCCTTATAAGTGAGAGAATTATTTCTCCTTTACTTATTAGACTGCCAAAAACACAAAAATGTTTCACACCTTATAAATATAGATAGCATACAATCAGAAAAACAAAAAGATAATTCTTGCTTTATACTTTTGTTTCAAGTATGATAATGGTGAGGGAGTAATAACCAAAATTTATAATTGGAGGTATATGTACATGGAGGTTAAAAAGATTTATACTTTAAACAATGGTGTTGAAATCCCGGGCATTGGCTTTGGAACATGGCAGGCAAAAGATGATGCTGCTGTCAATTGCGTAAAAGCAGCGCTTGAGGCCGGGTATCGCCATATCGACACCGCAGCCTTATATAAAAATGAAGGCAGCGTCGGACAGGCCATCGCCGAATGTGGGCTGAAACGTGAAGATGTATTTATTACAAGCAAATTATGGAACTCCAAACGCGGCTATGATAAAACAATGGCAGCTTTCGAGACAACTTTAAAAACCATGGGACTGGATTACCTGGATTTATACCTGATTCATTGGCCGGCCACAGCGCACCGATTTGACAACTGGAAAGAAATCAATCTGGATACATGGAAAGCGATTACAGAACTCTATAAAGCCGGACGCATCCGTGCAATTGGCGTATCCAACTTCCTGCCGCATCATCTGGAACCGTTGATGCAGACAGAAGTTCAGCCGATGATTGACCAGATTGAATATCATCCGGGATATCTTCAGCAGGAAACTGTGGACTACTGTCAGTCCAACGGCATTGTTGTCGAAGCCTGGAGTCCACTTGGCAACGGGCAGGTTCTCAGCAATGAATTCCTTGCGGCAATTGCCGAAAAATATGGTAAGAGCGTTGCTCAGATTTGTATTCGCTTTGCTGTTCAGAACGGTATCATTCCGCTTCCAAAATCCGTAACACCATCCCGTATCGCATCCAATCTTGATGTCTATAACTTTGAGATTTCCGATGAAGATATGAAAGCCATCGCCGCTATGGAACAGGCCGGATTCTCCGGATGGAACCCGGATGAAGTGGATTTCTAAAACAAGTAAATTTCTAAATTAGTACAACAAAAGCCATGACTGCCGATAAATCAGGTATTTTCCCTGAACCGGTATCATGGCTTTTTTATCTTTTGTATATTCATTTTTTCCTTTTTTCTTGATATATGTACCGGTGTTCACGGCGTAAAAACACTTTACGACGCCTTCTTTAAAGAAATTATGAATCCAGAGTATGCACCACAGCGTCTGAATGACTTTCTCTCTCTTATATTAAACAAAACTGTGCGTGTAATGAAAGTTTTTCCAAATGACTCTTCCCGCCTCACGGATGAAAGTTCACTGTTAATCATGGATATTGTTGTCGAATTTGAGGATGGAAGTATCGGCAATATTGAAGTGCAAAAATTAGGCTATCTATTCCCGGGCCAGAGAAGCGCCTGCTACTCTGCCGATCTGCTGCTCCGCCAATATAAACGACTCAGGGATGAAAAAGAAGCTAAATTCAGTTATCGAGATATTCAATCTGTATATACTATCGTTCTTTTTGAGAAAAGCCCCAAAGAATTTCAACTTTGCCCAGAGAATTATCTTCATCACCTAATATTGAAGGCAGACACCGGCATCAAAATAGATATGCCCCAAAAATTTGTCTACATAACGCTTGACATCTTCCGTAAAAAACAGCAAAATGAAGGTGGCGGTATACATAGTAAACTCGAGGCATGGCTTACATTTTTCTGCTGAGATGAACCGGAAATGATTCTGAAACTTATCCGGCAATATCCGGAATATAAACCATTATACGCAGATGTGTATGAACTATGCCGGAATATGGAGGAAATCATGCAGATATTTTCAAAAGAACTTCTGGAAATGGACCGTAATACAGTAAAACTTATGATTGATGAAATGCAGGAAGAAATACAAAAATAAAGCCTGATGGAATATCAATAATAATCCATCGGGCTTTTTCGAGTAAAATGGCCTATGTTAATTTCTGTTGCTTGTTTTTATAGTACAAATACAGCTATAATAACAACAAAAACAAAAGGACGATGCAATATATGATAAATGAAAATATTCGAAAGGCCAGGAAAGAAAAAGGTATCAGCCAGGAAGAATTGGCCATAAAATTAAATGTAGTCAGACAGACTGTTTCAAAATGGGAAAAAGGCTTATCCGTTCCCGATGCAGATGTCCTGATTCAAATAGCTGACTTATTGGAAGTATCTGTTAATGAACTGCTGGATATCAAAACGCAAAATGATACTGTTGAAAACATTGCTGCTGAACTCGCCCACCTAAATGAACAATTAGCTCTTAAAAATCAGGAAAAAGCCTTATTTATGCAGGCTGAGAAAAAACGAGGTCTCATTTTACTTTTATCTTTTATTTCGATGCTTACTGCAATGAGTGTAAAAAATGAGATTATATCTATTGCATTAACTGGTGGATGTATGTTAGCAGCCTCCATTATCTTATATAGAAATCTTGCATTGCTCACAAAAATAACTACCGAAGATATGAAAATCGGCACTTTAAAAGTTACAACGCTTTTTAATATTACTGTTTTAATATTCGCCGTGATTATTGCCATATTAAGCGAAACATCATTCATTAAATTATCCGAATCCAGCGGCCAGTGGCTTGCCTTAACAGTCACCTGCATTATTATCCTGTTTGTCGGTTATATTTCTCCAAAACTTCCATTCACCCGGCATACAGGATTAAGACTTCCCTGGACCGTGCAAGATGAAGAAACATGGCATATTGCCCACAAAATGATTGGCTGCATTTCCCTACCATTAGTATTGCTTTATTTAGCCGCATCTTGTACAATCAACAATTTTGAGGCAATTACTCTCGCTGTAATACTCCTTTGGATTGGTATTCCAGGACTGATTTCTTTTGTTTTCTGGTGGAAAAAATTCCATAGCAAGCATTAAATATTCCTCGCCGCGCTCAGTCTGACGAAACATGCCCATGCGAAGCATCTGATATACGGGATACCCGAATGGGTATAATAAAAGCCATGACTGCCGATAAATCAGGTATTTTCCCTGAACCGGTATCATGGCTTTTTTATCTTTTGTATATTCATTTTTTCCTTTCCGGCATTGTCCTAAACATATGCCTTCCGCTACATCTTCTTCATAAAATCCTCAACAGATTCGGCTCTTGCAGCCAACAGCAGCCATTTTTTCAGGATTTCTTCATCCTCCTGTTCCAGAATCTGTTTCCTTAAGTCTTCTGACAACTCCCCAAAATTTGACAGCAATTCTAAGACATCATCCCGGTGTCCCTCTGCTCTTCCTTCTGCTCTGGCTGTATTTCGCTCTTCCAGTTCCCGCAAAAATCTCATTCCTATCGCCTCACCCTTCTTCGCCTTACACACCCGTTTATGAATCCGCCGAATACGGTCACTGCCAGCCTGGGCAGCCGCCTTATCCGTTGTATTTTCCATATAATGCAGAAACTCTACCAGTTCCAGAGAAACTTCGTCTTCATTTTCTCCCCGGGTATTTAAAAATATCCGTATGGATTTTGCCAAAGGCGACACCCGATGCTCTTTTTCTGTCTGTGCCGGTGGAATAAGCCGAATATCCTGTTCCAGAATAATGCTGAGCGCATCCTGAACAGCCTCCGGGTCATCCATAACCTCGGCAAATAAAAAACGGTCTATAAGGTTTAAATCTTTCAATGCTTTCTTTTCTTCCATGCACATTGCTCCTTTATTTTATCATATTTTTTTCCGTTTAAACAGTGGATTTTAGCTCCTGACCAGGATTTAGAAATTTCTATACGGGCTTCTGAAATGAACTCCCCGATAATCTTATTATACCCTTTCGGGCATCCCACATGTCAGATGCTTCGCATGGGCGTGCTTCGTCAGGCTGCGCACGATAAGGTATAAGGCAAAGCCCGATGGAATATCAATAGCAATCCATCGGGCTTTTTCGATAAAAAACATTATATTTTTTGAATATTCAACAACTATTCTGCAATAAAGTCCATAACAACTTTATTAAAGTTTTCTGCATCCTGAAGGAAGTGAATATGTCCGCCGTCAAATGCTGCAATTCTGCAGCCCGGAATATTTTCTTCCAGCCATTTTGCATTTTCTTCTGTATACAAAGATTTTCTGGCGCCATAGGTGTAAAGACACGGAACTTTAATATCTTTCAGCATATCTCTGTAGTCCTTCTGGATAATGGCCAGCCACATATTAACCATAACATGCGGTGTATTTCTTTTTGCCATATCTAATACCCACGGAATTTCATCCTGACAAGGTCCATCGCTGAACATGGCCGGAACAAATTCATCGGCACAGGAATCCCAATTCTGAGCGCACTGTTCCAGATAAGCCATTCCGTCTGCTCTTGTATAACTGTCAAAAATCGTATGCGGCCAGTTTTCTTCCGGCTCGGCCATCATTTTTGCCGTCATATCAATTAAAACGACTTTTTTCAGGTTTTCGCATCCGTAATTACTGATATATTCCCAGATAATATGTACGCCCATCGACCATCCGATTAAAACAACGTTTTTAAGTCCTCTGTTTTCAATTAAGTCTTTTAAGTCCTTGGCAAACTGGGCCAAATATAATCCTTTCTCCGGGCGGTCTGAATCGCCATGGCCTCTCAGGTCATAAGCCAAAACATGATAATTTTTTGCGAATTCAGGTATCTGCTTTTTGAAGAAATGTCTGTTGCAATCCCATCCATGAACAAATACAACGGCTTCCCCCTCGCCACTTTCTTCATAATAAATTTTACAATTATCTTCTGTTGCAAAATACGGCATAATTTAAATCCCCCTTGAAAAATTTTTTTGTTAATTTAATTATATCTGAAATTGTATTGCATCGGAATTCTCTGTTTGTTACAATAGTTTTAACCAAAAGGTAAAAGCATCTATCGGAGGGGATTCAATGTATAATCATCACCTGAAAATTTTTATCCAGGTTGCGGATTATGGCAGTTTTTCCAAAGCCGCAGAAAATAATTATATAACGCCGGCTGCTGTTATGAAACAGATTAACAATCTGGAAAGCCATTTCGGCTTCTCCTTATTCAAACGAAGCAACCGGGGATTAGAACTGACAGAAGCAGGTAAAATCATTTATGCAGAATCGAAAGATATCATTGCCCACTCGGATGCCGTTTTGAAACATATTGAAAAAACAATAAAAAATACGCGAAATACCATTCGCATAGGCAATTCATTTCTGTCTCCCTGCAATCCTGTCACATCCTTATGGAGTCACGCCGAAAATCGCAGGCCGGATATACAGCTAAAAATTATCTCTTTGCCAAATGATGCTGACGTATATGATATAAATAGTGACATATGGAACAATATTGATCTGCTTTTCGCCAACTTTGCCTATCCGGAATCGGAGACTCCGGGTTTCTCTTACACCCGGCTTAAAGACAGATTGTTACAATGTGCTCTGCCTGAACATCATCCCCTGGCAAAAAAATCAAAATTGTCGATATCTGACTTATATAACGAAAAACTGATGATTGTAAAGCGAGGTGCTTCTGCTTATATTGATAAGTTACGCGATAATCTGGAGCAAAATCATCCCCGGATTACACTGATTGATACGCCGAGATATGAACTTGAGACTTTAAACCTGTGCCTGGAGCAAAACTGTCTGATGATTTCTGTTGATAACTGGAGCAACCTGCATCCATCATTAGTCAATCGGCCGGTAGACTGGGGCTATACCGTTCCTTACGGACTCATATATCTGCACGACCACCCGCCGGTTGTTGACCTGTTTATTAATGATATTAAGAAAATATTCTCTCAAAGCTAAAGCCATGCTTCCAATCCCTCTGCGGGATGGATGCATGGCTTTTCTGCTGAAGTTTTTTATCTGTTCAATTTTGCCGCTGCCTTCGCCTCAATCTTATCTTTCTGAACATAGGCTCTGACATGAGTCCCTGTGCCGATGACACCGGCCTCATCCACAGCTTCATAAAAAAATGTAACCATCTTCTTATCGACCTTTTCAACCTTGGCCGTACATGAAACTTTCATGCCCACAGGTGTCGGTGAGGAATGGGTAATATCCAGTGTAACCCCAACACTGGCTTCGCCTTCAACGCTGGCCTGAGCCATACACATAAAGCATGTTTTCTCAACTAAAGCAACCAGTATCGGTGTGCCAAATACATCCGGCGTCCCCGGAACAGCGCTGGCTGCCGTCATATCCGGTGTGACTACCTGTTCGCAGGTAAATGTTGTTCCTAATAATTGTTCTTTCTCCATAGTTTCTCCTTTTCTGCCGCATCCCTGAAATGATTATACTGCCTTACTGTACAAATGCTTTTAAAGAGTCAATCAGAGTATCCGGGTTATCGCCATGAACCTGGATATTGATTGGTTTGCTTAAATCAAGGCTGAAAATACCCATAATGGATTTTGCATCGATGACATACCGTCCCGACACCAAATCCACATCGCCGTCATATATCGCTACAATACGGTTAAATTCTTTAACATCTTCAATACTCTGTAATAAAATTGTTGCTTCTTTCATTTCTTATTCCTCCTGATTAAATCTGAATCAATTCATAGTCATCTGTTCCAAGTCCCAGCTTCTTAGCATGTTCAAGACAGCTGGACCAATTTGTGTCCGGGAATATATCGGTAAAATGATCGTGATGGACATGCTCCACCTCATCCAGAACACTGCCCCTGCATATCGGCTGTCTGTTGACGGCATCCGCACAGGCCTTATCCAAAGCTACCGGGTCGAAGGAAGCGAACATTCCCACATCCGGAACGATTGGTGCATCATTTTCTCCATGGCAGTCGCAATACGGCGACACATCCATAACAAGGCTGATATGGAAATTCGGGCGGCCGTCAATCACTGCTTTTGTATATTCTGCCATCTTGCAGTTCAAAATATCGTTGGACTCATCATCCGCGGATTTTACCGCATCCATCGGACAGACTCCGATACAGCGTCCGCAGCCAACACATTTATTATGGTCAATGGCCGCTTTCTTATCCGTAATCGTAATGGCATCGTGGGCGCAAACCTTTGTACACTGTCCGCAGCCGATACATTTCCGCAGGGATACCCGTGGTTTTCCCGCACTGTGCATCTCCATCTTACCGGCTCTGGAGCCGCAGCCCATACCTATATTCTTGATGGCGCCGCCAAAGCCGGCCGCCTCATGGCCTTTAAAATGATTCAGCGAAATCACCACATCCGCATCCATCACGGCCCGGCCGATTTTTGCTTCCTTTACATAGGCGCCGCCTTCCACCGGCACAAGCACTTCATCTGTTCCCTTCAAACCGTCTGCAATAATCACATGACATCCGGTTGAAAATGGAGAAAAACCATTCACATAGGCGCTGTCCAGATGGTCAAGGGCATTTTTCCTTCCGCCGACATAAAGTGTATTACAATCGGTCAAAAACGGCTTTCCACCCAGGCTCTTTACAAAGTCAACAACGGTTTTTGCATAGTTCGGGCGGAGGTAAGCCAGATTTCCCGGTTCTCCAAAATGAATTTTAATCGCTACATACTTCTTATCGAAATCAATTGTGTCCATTCCTGCCGTCTTCATCAGACGTACCAGCTTCTGTTGTATATTTTCCTGCACGGTTGCACGGAAATTTGCAAAATAAACTTTCGACTTCTCCATTATCTTTCTCCTTTTGTTATCCTGCTTCTTCAATTCTAATACGCCTGGAATGGGCTGTCAATCCATTTCTTCTTGATTTCGCCCATGGTAAATGCTATTATTATTCATGAATGTAACGAAACTTATGATGAAAGGAACATAAAAAATGGCAGATAATGAGAAAGCATTAAAGCTCCACGAAGAATGGCAGGGAAAAATCGAAACCGTTTCCAAATGCCCTATTAAAACCCGGGAAGACCTGGCTCTCGCCTATACGCCAGGCGTTGCTGAGCCTTGTAAAGTTATCGCAGAAAATAAAGACGCCGCATACACCTACACAAGCAAAGCAAATACGGTGGCTGTCGTATCCGATGGCTCCGCCGTCCTCGGACTTGGAAATATCGGCGCTTATGCAGCAATACCGGTTATGGAAGGGAAAGCTGCCCTGTTCAAGGAATTTGGAAATGTCAACGCGGTTCCAATCTGCCTGGATACCCAGGACACCGAAGAGATTATCGAGACAGTCATCCGCATTGCTCCGGCTTTCGGCGGCATCAACCTGGAGGATATCTCCGCACCCCGGTGTTTTGAAATTGAAACCCGCTTAAAAGAAGTATTGGATATTCCTGTTTTCCATGATGACCAGCATGGTACGGCCATTGTCGTTTTGGCCGGCATTATGAACGGACTTCGCCTGACAGGCAAGAAGAAAGAGGAATGTCAGGTTGTTGTCAACGGCGCCGGTTCCGCCGGTATCGCCATCACCCGTCTTCTCCTTACCTATGGGTTTAAGCATGTAACTATGTGCGACCGTTTTGGTATCATTTCCAAAAACTATCCGAATCTGAACTGGATGCAGGAGGAAATGACAAAATATACAAATCTTGAAAATAAAGAAGGAACACTGGCAGATGCCTTAAAAGGAGCAGATGTTTTTGTCGGCGTTTCCGCACCGGGCATCGTTACCGCTGAAATGGTTGCCTCTATGAATAAAGATGCGATTATGTTCGCCATGGCAAATCCGGTTCCTGAAATCATGCCGGATATTGCAAGAGCTGCCGGGGCACGGGTTGTCGGTACAGGCCGCTCGGATTTTCCAAATCAGATTAATAATGTCACCGCTTTCCCGGGCATTTTCAAAGGCGCACTGGAGGGCCGTGCACGCCAGATTACAGAAGAGATGAAACTGGCTGCTGCCGCCGCCCTGGCAGGACTTGTTTCCGATGAGGAATTATCCGAAGACTTCATCATGCCGGACCCGTTTGACCCTCGAATCGTGGACGTTGTTTCTAAAGCAGTTAAAGACCACATTACAGCATAAAATGATTTCAAGTTACTCAGAAGCTTTGCAGCGCTGGAATGGAAAACCTTATTATTCTTTAAACCAGTATTTGCAGGAACATTTTGGAGAAAAAATATATAAAATTGCCCTGGACGGCGGGTTTACCTGCCCGAACCGGGACGGTTCCCTTGGAAGCCGGGGCTGTATCTTTTGCAGCGCCGGCGGCTCCGGAGAATTTTCCGGGGCCAGACTTTCCAATGGAGTTTCCGCATCCCGGAATATTCCGGCGAATATTCATTCTCAGTTGGAAGCCGGAAAGCAGCTTATATCCAAAAAATATACAGGCCGCCGTTTTATCGCCTACTTTCAGGCATTTACAAACACCTATGCACCAGTAGATTATCTGGAAAAGCTGTATATGCCGGTCATTACCCACCCGGAAACAGCCGTTCTTTCCATTGCCACCCGGCCCGACTGTCTTCCGCCGGATGTCATCGGCCTTTTGAAACGTTTAAATCAGATAAAACCTGTCTGGGTTGAACTGGGACTTCAGACAATTCATGAAGAAACGGCCCGTTTTATCCGCCGCGGTTATTCTTTAGACGTTTTCGCAGATGCCCTTTGCCGTCTGAAGGAAGCCGGCATTGAGACCATTGTGCATACCATCCTCGGACTTCCGGGAGAATCGGAAGAAGACATTTTAGAGACCCATCGTTTTCTCGCACAGCAGCCGGTTCAGGGTATCAAACTCCAATTGCTTCATGTCCTGCGGGGAACCGATTTGGATACACTTTATCATACCCGGCCTTTTCATATACTGACTTTAGAGGAATATTCAGATTTAATTATCCGCTGCATTGAAATACTTCCGCCGGAAATGGTCATTCACCGTATCACCGGCGATGGCCCGAAACAGCTTCTGACAGCTCCCCTGTGGAGCGGCCGCAAAAAACAGGTTCTCAACACCATCCATCACTCTTTTAAAACCTGCGGCGCCTGGCAGGGACGGATGTATACGCCCCTCTAAGGCAGGTAAGAAAGGAATATTTATGATTGCCGAACCAGCCACTTTGTATAAATTAATGATTCTCTATATATTGAATGCCTCAGAATTTCCTCTGACAAATTCTCAGGTATGCGAATTTCTTCTGGGCAAGGGATATACCACCTACTTTACAACCCAGGCGGCCATATCCGATTTGATTGAGGCCCAGTTTATTTCTGTGGAACAGAAAAACAACAGTTCCTATTACCAATTGACAACCTCCGGCAGTGAAACTTTAGATGCTTTTTCTTCCTCGATTTCTGATGGAATAAAAAATGATATCCGTGCCTATCTGGAGGATAAACACTATGCTCTGCGCCAGACAAATGAAATAACCGCCAGCTATCTTCCGAAGAAAAATCAGGAATTTGAAGTGGAACTCCTGCTCAAAGACGGAAAGGAATCGCTGCTCAGACTGCAGCTCACCGTGCCAACCGAGCTTCAGGCCGAACTGATCTGCGACCACTGGCATAAACAGAGCAGTGAAATTTATAATTATCTCATGACAACATTACTGGCAAAAAAAGACAGGTAGAACATCAAGGGCTCCCGCCGAAAATGTAAATAGCCGGCGCCCTTGAATTCTGCCTGAAACTGTTTTTCAACAAAATTTGTTATATTTTCTTTTTGGCAGCTGCGCAGCAAAATAATACGATTGCTGCAATGCAGAATACCATTGCAATGATAAATGCCAGGGAAAGACCGGCATCCGCTGCCCTTCCAAAAATCAAATTTGTCCCAATCGCAACACCATCCATGAGTACCGCATTAATGCTTAACGCGGTGGCACGATTCGGATGGGTTACAAACTGATTTTCCAACAGCTTGCTCAACGGCATAAACAAACTGTAGGTTATGCGCAGCAACAATATTGCCAATACGGAAAGAAATGGATTCTCTGTAACCGCAAGCAGCAAGCATGCACCTGCCCCTGCAATAAGCAGAATTACCCCGCTTTTCCGTTTTCCATATGTGCCGCAAAAAGAGGATGACCTGCTGCTGAGCAGTCCTGCCCCTGTCACAAGAACATATACCCAGCCAATACTGCCGTCTGACATTCCGCATTTTACATATTGAAGCTGGTTTAAAAAAACAGTAATTGTCTGATGACATTCACTAAAGAGGGCAACCCCCACAACAAAAAGAAGCAACTCTTTTTTATGAACCATATCTTTCAATATAACCCAAAATTCACGAATCGGCGAATCTTTTTGTAAAGGCTTCTCCTCTTTTACTTCCTGCAGGAAAAAGGCGGCTCCGGCGGCAAAGGCATAGGTTACTATGGTAAAAAATGCAGCCTTTTTATAATTGCCTCGCAGGAACAAACTATAAATTCCTGCCGCAGTCATCAATCCTGCCGTTCCCAAACTGTCATAAATTCCAAACGCCTTCTGTGCATATGCACCCTCGCAAGAGAGATACAAAACACTCGAATCAACGCCGGAAAGCCCCGCAATGGTTATACTAAGGAGTATTCTCTCCAGCAAAAACATTCCAAAACCATCTGCCTGCCAAAACACAATTTTTGAAAGCAGATAGAGGATATTGCAGGCAACCATTGTATTCCGATAGCCAATTTTCTCTGCCAGAATACCCCACGGAAGTTCCATAGCGACAGAAATTGCAAGTGAAATACTTTCAATCAGGGTAATCTGAAACATGTTCAATCCAGCCGCCTGGCGGTACAGCGTGGCTACCGCACCGTAAAACACCATTCCCTGCAAAAAGGCAATAGAATACATAATCACAATATTCTTTTTAATTTTCATCACGTTTCATCTCATTCTAAAATTTTATACCTTAACGCGCGAAGCCTGACGAAGCGCGCCCATGCAAAGCATCTGACATACGGGATGCCTGAAAAGGTATACCAAAAGAAAGCTAAGTTTCCTTAACCTTGTAAAACTTCACCTTATTTTAGTTAAATTTCAGATTGGACGCTTCATGATTTATCCCTCCGTATAACCGCTGCCCTGTTTAATTTATCCTTTTATCTGTCCCATTTATCACAGAGATTATTAATCTGATCCGCAAATTTAGCCAAGTCCTTATTTGCGCCGCCTTCATTATGATGAATAACAACCATAAGCCGTCTTCCGGCAGCGAGAAGCCGTTCAAATACAGAGCTGGCCTTTCTCGCGGCAGCTTTTTTCGACTTGCGAACCGGTACAGCTTCAACCACACAACTGTTATCTGTCAAATCATAACTTGTTCCGCTGTACGGCGCTACTGCATCATAACCGTATTCATTTCTGAGACATTCGGCAAAGGCATCGCACACCGAATCCTCCCCATGGACAACAAATACCCGTTCCGGCTTCTGTTTAAAGCCCTGAAGCCAGTGAATCAGTCCCTGCTTATCTGCGTGGCCGCTGATTCCGGCCAACTGTTCGATATGGGCGACGACTTCAATCGTCTCTCCAAAAAGCTTCACTTCCTGGGCGCCTTCCACCAATGCCCGGCCCAAAGTGCCATTGGCCTGATAGCCGACAAATAATATCGTACATTCCGGCCGCCACAGATTATGCTTTAAATGATGGCGAATCCGGCCGGCCTCGCACATGCCGGAAGCAGAAAGAATAACCTTTGGACGGTCATCAAAGTTAATCGCCTTGGATTCATCACTGGAAACCGAGGTTTTCAGGCCTGGAAAAGTAATCGGATTAATTCCCTGTTTTACCAGTTCCATCGCTTCCTCATCAAAACATTCATAAATATTCTGATTAAATATAGTCGTTGCCTCAATCGCCAGCGGACTGTCCACATAAACCTCAAAATTATCATGTCCCTGAATCCGGTTTTCATCCTTAATCTGACGGATAAAATAAAGCATCTCCTGAGTACGGCCTACCGCAAAGGATGGAATGACCACATTTCCACCCCGGTCAAAGGTTTCCTGAATGATCCGGCTCAGCTCTTCCACATAATCCGGCCGGGTCTGACCATGGGAACGGTCGCCATAGGTCGATTCAATAACCACATAATCCGCTTCATCCACTGTAGACGGGTCTTTAATCAACGGCTGATTTATATTTCCCACATCGCCGGAAAAAACAATCTTCTTCTGCATGCCGTTTTCGCTAATCCATATTTCTATGCAGGAAGAACCAAGCAAATGCCCCACATCCGTGAAACGGACACGTATTCCCGGACATATATCAATAATTTTATTATAATCACAGCCGGCAAAATGCTCCAGCACGCCTTCCGCATCCTCCATGGTGTAGGTCGGCACAACCTCCGCTCTTCCGGCACGGCGTCCCTTACGGTTTTTCCACTCCGCTTCAAACTCCTGAATATGGGCGCTGTCGCGAAGCATAATTCCGCAAAGCTGCTTTGTTGCATTTGTCGCAAAAACTGTTCCCCGGAATCCCTCAGCATATAATAAAGGCAGTAATCCGGAGTGGTCAATATGGGCGTGGGTGAGAAATACATAATCAATTTCTGCCGCAGCGGCAGCCACCGGCTGATTCTCAAAAAAATCTTCTCCCTGTTCCATCCCATAATCAATAAATATTTTGTGTCCGCATGCTTCCAGATAATGACAGCTTCCTGTCACCTCATGGGCGGCTCCAGAAAATGTTAAACGCATAAAAATCCCTCATTTCATATATTATTATCATATACGAAATAAGGGATAATTACTATAAATTTTTTATTAAATTTCAAAATTTAGTGCATATTGTTCAATTAAATCCCAGATTTCATCCCGTCCCTGCTTGCTCACAGCCGAAAATGGAACAATCGGCGTTCCTTCCGTCACATCAAGGCCTTCCCGGATTTGTTTGACATGCTTTGGAACCTGGCTGCGTTTCAGCTTATCCAGTTTTGTCGCAATGATGACCGGATTAAATCCCTGGCTGACAATCCAATGATACATGTGCTTATCATTGGCCGACGGCTCATGACGGATATCAATAAGCAAAAACACCAGCCGAAGCTGCTCCGAGGTGTGGAGATAACGCTCAATCATCGTTCCCCATTTTGCCTTGACCGCTTCAGAAACTTTGGCATAGCCATAACCTGGCAAGTCGACAAAATAGATTTCCTCATTAATATTATAGAAATTAATGGTCTGAGTCTTTCCCGGCTGCTGTGATGTCCGGGCATAGGATTTCCGGTTCATCAGGCCATTAATCAGAGAAGATTTCCCCACATTGGATTTTCCCGCAAAAGCCACCTCCGGCAATGTATTCTCCGGCAGTTTACTCGTAATACCGCAAACCGTCTCCAAATTGACATTTTTAATAACGTGCATAAAATCTCCTTTTATTTCTCCCGGTTTTCTGCCGCTGCAGCTGCCGGTCCTTCAGTCGTCCCGGCCTCCGATTCAACTTTCGGTTCATCCTTCGGCTTTTCCGGCATATAGGCAAGGGCAGTTTTCAGCACTTCATCCATGCTCTCCGCATAGACGATTTCCATACCCTCATAAATCTCACTTTCCATCTCTTCCACGTCCTTCCGGTTCTTCACCGGCACAACAACGGTTTTGATCTTTGCAACCTTTGCCGCCAGAAGCTTCTCCTTCAGGCCGCCGATTGGAAGTACCCGCCCGCGAAGGGTTATTTCTCCGGTCATCGCCACACTGGCTTTTACCGGAATTTCCGTAATGGCTGAAATCATGGCTGTCGCCATCGTCACACCGGCTGACGGTCCGTCCTTCGGCACGGCGCCTTCCGGTATATGAATATGAATGTCATTTTTCTCAAAGAAATCCTTTGGAATAAAATAGGTATCGCTCATGGAACGGATAAAACTGATTCCGGCCCGGGCAGATTCCTTCATGACATCTCCCAGTTGGCCAGTCAGCTCAAATTTACCGCTTCCGGGCAGAACATTGACCTCCACGGAAAGAGTATCTCCGCCAACGCTTGTCCACGCCAGCCCCCGGACAATGCCAATCTCATCTCTGCTGTTCGCCTCATCAAAGCTGAAGCGCTCTTTTCCGAGATATTTACTCAGCGTCTTAACGCCGACTTTCACATTCTTTTTATTTTCCTCGACAATCTCTCTTGCCGATTTCCGACAGATATCTCCAATCCGCCGCTCCAGATTACGAACGCCGGCCTCGCGCGTATAATGAACAATAATCTTTTCCAACGCCTTATCGGTAATCGAAACCTGACTCTTTTTCAGGCCGTGAATTTTAATCTGCTTTGGAATAAGATGTTCTTTGGCAATGTGCATTTTCTCATTTTCCGTATAGCTGTTGACCTCAATCACCTCCATACGGTCCAGCAACGGCCGCGGAATGGTCGACAAAGTATTGGCCGTCGCAATAAAAAGAACCTCGGACAAATCGACAGGAAGTTCAATATAATTATCCCGGAACCTGGAATTCTGCTCCGAATCCAGCACTTCCAGCAGGGCGGAAAATACATCTCCTTTATAATCATTGCTCGCCTTATCCACCTCGTCCAAAAGCATCACCGGATTTTTCACGCCTGCGTTTCTCAATGCAGATGCAATCCGTCCCGGCATGGCCCCCACATAGGTTTTCCGGTGTCCCCGGATTTCCGCTTCATCCCGGACACCGCCCAAACTGATTCGGACATATTTTTTATCCAGCGCCCGGGCAACCGATTTGGCAATGGAACTTTTTCCGGTTCCCGGCGGGCCTACAAGGCACAAAATCGGACTTTCACCCTTCCCTGTCAGCAGCCGCACCGACAAATATTCGAGAATACGTTCTTTCACCTTTTCCAGCCCATAATGATCCTCTTCCAAAATCTTTTCGGCCTGCTTCAAACTAACCTTTTCTTCATCCCGCTTATCCCACGGCATGGACAAAAGGGTTTCCACATAACCCCGAATGACGCCATTTTCCGAAGCCATGTTGGCTGAGGAGCGGAATCGGTCAATTTCTTTCTGAATCTTTTCCTTCACTTCATCGCTGGCTTCAAGTTCTTTAAGCTGAGCCTCAAACTGTTCCGCATCACTCTGGGTATTATCTTCGCCGAGTTCTTCCCGGATGACTTTCATCTGCTCCCGGAGAATATATTCCCGCTGATTCTTATCTACCCGTTCCTTCACCTTTGCCTGAATCTCCCGGGTAATCTGTATCATTTCTATTTCTTTGGTCATAAATTGGGCCAGCACTTCAAAACGCATCTGCAAATCTACCGTTTCCAGACATTTCTGACGCTGTTTATATTCCATCGGAAGATTCGTACAGAGCTGATCCACCAGTTTCAGCAGATTTTCTTCTTCCATAAGCTGACGCACCAGCTCACCGCTGAAATTCGGATTCTGCATCGAATAATTTTCCAAAAGCTCATGGAGATAGCGCACGCAGCCCGCCATCTGTACATCATTCATCTCGCAGATCGTTTTATCAAAAACAGTCACCTCCGCCTTGAGCATCGGCTCAGTCATCATCAGATTATCAAGATGTCCTCTGTAGGTTCCCTCGACCATCACCCGGAGTGAATCCTTGGACAGTTTTACAATCTGCTTAATCTTGGCTACCGTCCCGAATTCATAGAGTTCCTCCTTTCCAGGGTCCTCCGCTTCCACATCCCTCTGTGTCAGAAGAAATATATTCTGGTCGCCCAACATGGCCGCTTCAATGGCCATTCTTGATTTATTGCGGCTGACTTCAAAATGGACAATCATATTCGGTAAAATCGTCATGCCCCGCAAAGCAATCACCGGCAATTCTAAACATATATCATTCATCTTTTGTATCACACTCCCGTAATGAACTAATAGGGCTGTACCTTTTTTGGTACAGCCCCCAATCTACAGTCGTCTCATTCAGGCAATCTCTCCGCTTGTTTTCTGCGGGGTTTTTTTGCTGCCTGTCACCCGCTTTACAGGTGTTTTCTCACCATAAGTGAGTATCGGTTCTCCCTTGCCATCCACAACATCCTTTGTGATGGTACAGGAATCCACCAATTCCTCCGATGGAACCCGATACATGATATCCATCATCGCTTCTTCAATAATCGCCCTCAATCCTCTGGCGCCGGTTTTCTGCTCAAAAGCACGGTGAGCAACTTCTCTCACAGCTTCCGGCTCAAATTTCAGGCGTACACCGTCCATCTCAAATAACCGCTGATACTGGCGCACCAGGGCGCTCTTCGGCTCAGTCAAAATCTGGACAAGGGCGTCTTCATCCAGCAAATCCAGCGCAACGCACACCGGGACACGGCCGACAAATTCCGGAATCAATCCAAATTTAATCAAATCCTCCGGTAAAGTCTGCCGAAACAAATCACCAATATTCGTCTCTTCCTTGCTCTGGCGGATAACCGAATTAAATCCTATACCCTTCTGGCCAATTCGTGACTGGATAATCTTCTCCAGCCCATCAAAAGCGCCGCCGCAGATAAAGAGAATATTCGTTGTATCAATCTGAATAAATTCCTGATGCGGATGTTTCCGTCCGCCCTGAGGCGGTACAGAAGCCACCGTACCTTCAAGAATCTTCAATAATGCCTGCTGAACGCCTTCGCCGGATACATCTCTTGTAATGGAAACGTTCTCCGACTTCCGCGTAATCTTATCAATTTCATCCACATAAATGATGCCGTACTCGGCCCGCTCCAAATCAAAGTCGGCTGCCTGGAGAAGTTTGAGAAGAATATTCTCCACATCTTCGCCCACATAACCGGCTTCCGTCAGAGCCGTCGCATCTGCAATGGCAAACGGAACATTCAGCATTTTCGCCAATGTCTGGGCCAGCAATGTCTTGCCGGAACCTGTCGGTCCAATCAAAAGAACATTGCTTTTCTGAAGCTCCACATCCGAATCGGTGTCTGCGATGATTCGTTTATAATGATTGTAAACTGCCACCGCAAGCGCTTTTTTTGCATCATCCTGTCCGATAATATAATCATCGAGGAACGCTTTAATCTCCATCGGCTTCATCAGTCGAATACCTGCGGAAATATCCTCTTCCTCTTCAAACTCTTCGGTAATAATCTCTGCACATATCCCAATACATTCATCACAGATAAATGCATTCGGACCTGCAATCAATTTCCTGACCTGCTCCTGGGTCTTATTGCAAAAAGAACATCTTGGAATCTTCTTGTCTTCCATACGTCCTGCCATATGATACCTCCGGCCTTTCTATATAAAATAGGGATTTCGTATATTTTAAAATGTTATCTGCTGGTAATGACTTTGTCAACTAATCCATATTCTCTGGCTTCTTCGGCCGTCATATAATTATCCCGCTCCGTATCCTGTGCAATAATTTCCAAAGGCTTTCCAGTGTTTGCAGCCAGAATCTCATTCAAACGCTGACGCGTCTTTAAAATCTGTTCCGCAACAATGTTAATCTCCGTGGCCTGTCCCTGAGCGCCGCCGGATGGCTGATGAATCATAATCGTGGAATTCGGCAGAGCCATACGTTTGCCCTTTGTTCCTCCCGCAAGAAGGAAAGCTCCCATACTGGCGGCCATACCCATACAAATAGTGGATACATCACATTTAATATAATTCATCGTATCATAAATTGCCATTCCTGCAGTAACTGAACCGCCCGGGCTGTTAATGTAAAGACTGATGTCCTTTCCCGGGTCTTCCGATTCCAAAAACAGTAACTGGGATACGATCAGATTTGCAGAAACATCGGTAACTTCCTCTCCGAGGAAAATAATACGTTCTTTCAAAAGCCTTGAAAAAATATCGTAAGACCGTTCTCCTCTGCTTGTCTGTTCAATGACATAAGGTACTAAACTCAATTTCATTCCTCCTGTTAAAAATCAGGCTGATTATTTTTCTACTGCTGCGTCCGTTATCATCTCGAGCGCTTTCTGTGCGGACATATCATTTCTCATTAAATCTGTGTCCATGTATTCTCTTACCTTATCTGCTTCCATATTCCAGGATTCAGCAAGTCTCTGAATTTCAGCCTCAATTTCTTCATCTGTGATTTCAATATTTTCAGCAGCAACAATAGCATCAAGGACAAGGCGGTTCTTGATATTTGCCAATGCCTGAGGTTTTAACTGTTCAGCAAGCTGCTGTGGTGTCATGCCTGTATATTTGAAGTAAACATCCATGCTGAGGCCCTGAGCGCCCAGTTCCTGAGCATACTGATTCATCATATCATCTGTGCTCTTGCGAACCATAGCTTCCGGAATATCCATTTTTGCATTAGCAACAACAACATCCATAACTTTCTGCTGTTTCTCAGCTTTAGCTTCCTGCACTTTTTTCTCTGCCAGATTCTTCTTCAAATCTTCTTTATATTCTTCCAATGTATCAAAGTCAGAAACATCCTGAGCAAATTCATCATCTACGATAGGATAGTCTTTTGCTTTAACTTCGTGTACTTTAACTTTGAATAAAGCTTCTTTTCCGGCCAAATCTTCTGCATGATATGCTTCCGGGAATGTCACATGAACATCCACATCAGCGCCGGCAGAAGCGCCAACCAACTGGTCTTCAAATCCAGGAATGAAGGAGCCGGAACCGAGAACAAGGCCATATCCCTCTGCGGAACCGCCTTCAAATAATTCGCCGTCCACAGAACCTTCATAGTCAATCATCACTGTGTCGCCGTTTTCAGCCGGACGGTCAACAGTTACCTCTCTTGCATTCTGCTCCTGAACCTTTTTGATCTCAGCTTCAATATCTTCTTCTGTAACTTCTGCGCTTACTTTCTCAATTTCAACGCCTTTATATTCTCCCAGTTCCACATCCGGTCTCAAAGCAACTTCCGCTGTGAAGATAAACGGTTTGCCTTTTTCAACCTGTACAACATCAATGCTTGGATAAGATGTGATATCTAATCCGGATTCTTTTGCTGCAGCTTCATAAGCTCCAGGAATCAGATCATTTGCAGCATCTTCATAAAAAATGCTTGCTCCATAAAGCTTTTCAATAAGAGCCTGCGGTGCTTTACCTTTTCTGAAGCCCTGTACGGAAATCTGATTTTTATTTTTATTATAAGCCTTTTTCGTTGCAGCAACAAATTCCTCAGCAGCGACTTCAATGGTCAATTTCGCCATGTTGTTTTCTAACTTTTCTACCTGTACACTCATTGTATCTTTATTCCTCCTTAATTGGCCAAAATGCGTGAGAGCATTCTTACGCACTCTAATCTATAGTATATAATATGGAAAGTCATATGTAAATAGGCGAATTTGAAAAAATTTAACGAAAAAACAGTCCCTGAAAACCGGCATTTTCACGTCCTGCTTTCAGAGACTGTTTCGTCACCTAACCCCAAATTTCAACCAGAAAATTATTTCTGGCCGGACATCTGTTCTTCCTGTCTGCGAATCATCTGACGAACCATTTCACCGCCGATAGAACCTGCTTCCGCAGATGTCAAATCACCGTTGTAACCGCTCTTCAGATTTACACCGAGTTCGCCGGCCACTTCCATTTTGAATTTATCCATAGCATCCTTTGCCTGTGGCACTTCCATACGGCTTCCGTTAGAACCTGTTCCTGTTGAATTAGACATATCTTTCACCTCCAAATGATTTTGAATAAGTATCTCTGACTTATTCTGATACTATTATCTGCCGACTTCAAAATTTTATGATGGAAATTTATAGGTGATTTGGATATACTAAAAAGGAAAAATGTATTTTGCAATGTTTTCCGTAGTTATACACCGGTGCAAATCCCAATCGTGCAAAACATTTACAGCTTTCGGAATTGCCGAAGCGTTTTTCATAAAATCCTATAAGCCAAACGCTGCAAGAACTCAACCCAAGCGCCAGTCAGATGATTAAAAACCGTTTAAAATGTTCGAAAAAAATCCGCCTGTTCGTTTTAGATTATCCGCGGACACTTTGCTGGTGTTTGAATGAAATGAGTTCCAGAAAGTGTCCGCAAATCAGGTTTCTAAAATGGACAGGCGTGATTTTTACTGAATATTTTATAGGTTTGTTGTCGCTGACTGGCGCTTGGGTTTCAGACACTTGCACCGTATTGGCATTTTATTATGAAAAACAACTTCTGGCAAATCTTCGAAAGCTGAAAACACATTTTGCGCGATTGAGATTTGCATGATTATTCTACAGAAAATATTGTGAAAGAGTTTTTCTTTTTTAGGATAGGAGAGATTTGTATGGAAATTGAAAGAAAATATTTAATTGACCGTCTGCCCTTTGACGTGACGGCATATCCAAGCCATGAGATTGAGCAGGCTTATTTGAATACGGAGCCGGTAATCCGCATCCGCAAAGAAGATGAGGAATATTATCTGACCTATAAGTCAAAAGGTCTGATGGCCCGGGAGGAATATAATCTGCCGTTAAATGCCGAATCCTACGCCCATCTGCTCCAAAAAGCCGATGGAAATGTGCTGACAAAAACACGGTATAAAATCCCTCTCGGAGACCATTTGACAATAGAAATCGATATATTTCACGGAAATTTTGAAGGTTTAATTCTGGCCGAAGTGGAATTCCCGATAATCGAGGAAGCGGAAAATTTTCAGCCGCCGGAATACTTTGGCCGGGATGTCACCTTCTCGACAGAATATCATAACAGCACGCTGAGTCAAATGCAGACGAAAGGCTGAACCCTCCGATGGAAGCACTGAACCGCCTGCCGAAGAGCCGGTCCGGCTGCCGGGGAACCGCACCTCTGTCGAAAATGCCGTTTACAGTTTTCGAAGCACGGTACACTGCATGGTAATATAGCAGGCCAGGCCGCCGATAAAATTGGAAATCGGCTCGGCCATAAAGACGCCGGCCACACCAAGGCCGCCAATCCGCGGCAATATCACCGTCAGCGGCGCCACAATAACCGCTTTTCGCAATATAGAAAAGAACACCGCCTGAGGCGCCTTATTCAACGCCTTAAACACGCACTGCCCGGTAAACTGGAAAGCCATCATAAAAAATCCGAAGAAATAGATATGAAGGGATGGAACTGCCGCCCCAATCAATTCGACATCCTGATTGAAAATCCGAATGAACAGTTCCGGGAAAGCGCAGATTAAAACCCATATAATAAAGGAATAGGCAAAACAAATCTGCGTCATAAACCGAATGGCTTTCTTCATCAAATCATATTTCCGGGCGCCATAATTGTAACTGATAATCGGCGATGAACCGTCAGCCACCGCCATCACCGGGGTCTGGGCAATCTCCCGGATAGAGTTGATAACTGTCATAACACTGATATAAAGGTCGCCGCCATAGACAGAGAGCATCGCATTGCAGACAACCTGGACAAGTCCATTGGTAAAAGACATAACAAAAGTCGATGTTCCCAGTTTCGCAATTTCAAAAATGCAGGCCCAGTCCGGCCGGAAACCTTTGAGATTCAGTGTCAGCTCCGCCTTTTTGCCCGTCAAAAATCTTAAAACCCACACAGCGGAAAAAAACTGGGAAATAATCGTTGCAATGGCCGCCCCCCGCACGCCAAGATGAAATACAAAAATAAACACCGGGTCAAGAATCAGATTGCTCACAGCCCCCAAAGCAACTGTCTGCATACCGATTTTTGCAAAGCCCTGACTGTTGATATATGGGTTCATCCCCAGAGAAATCATGACAAAAACAGTTCCCAAAAGATAGATGATCATATACCCGGCCGCATACGGATAAGTTGCATCGCTGGCGCCAAACAGATAAAGGATTGGTTTATGGAAAATAATTCCAAAAACAGTGATGCAGACTCCGGTCAGGATTAACATGAAAAAGGCATTGTTCATGACTTTCCGTGCGCCCTCCGTATCCTTCTTTCCCCGTGCAATGGAGCATAAGGGCGCGCCGCCCAAACCAAACAGATTTGCAAAAGCAGTGACCATCGTGATCACCGGGAAACAAAGGCCCAATCCGGCCAGCGCAATCATTCCCTCTCCGGGAATCTTTCCTATATAAATTCTGTCTACAATATTATAAAGCAAATTAACAATCTGAGCCACCAGCATTGGCGCTGCGACAGCCAAAACATTGCGGCGCACATTTTCGCCGCTGAAATCCACCTGTCCGGATGACATATGTACTGCACTTCCCTACTCTTTTACATTTCCTCACTATTTTATCACAACATGCAAAAAAATAAAACAGGGACAGCTTCTACTGTCCCCATTTCAAACCATTTTTAATTCAATATTTTACTGAGCTGCTTCTGTTTCAGCAGCTTCTGTTTCAAGAAGAGCTTCTTCTTCATCTAAAAGGCTTCCCTCATCAACGGTCTGGGCAGACAATGCTTCTTCAGGAATTGTGATGCTGTCAATGCTGTCAAATTCATTATAGTTCATAACTACAGAAATGCTGTTAAATTTAATAAGAACGCCTTCGGACTCAAAGCCTTCGCCGCTGTCGCTCATTTCGATGCTTACAGATGCCGGAAGGACTGTATCTTTATAGATTTTCATCGTAACTTCAGCCTGCATTGTAGAGAAATCTACCTCTCCGATACTTTCCGTCATTTCTTCCATAGAACCCAAAATCTGCTGGAATTCTTCTCCGGAAATTGTGGATGTAAGTACATAAACTTCTTTGTCGCCGATTTTCTCGGTTTCTTCAGCCAATGTCATATCTTTGCCGTCGCCGGCTACCGTATACATGTCTTCCATACCGCCTTCTTCGACAGGCGTTTCCGATTTCATCCACTCATCCATAACGCCGATATAGGTAATCCCCTTATCCCCGTCAATCTGAGTGTACATATCCATGTCCATGGACAGGCCTAAAAGACTCATATCCATTGTACTTTTCATATGGAAGATTTCCGGTTCCGTCGTACATTCAATTGTACCTGTCATCCCCATATCTATATCCATGCCAACGCCCTCGGACGCTACATTCATGGACATCTGCATGTCCAAATCCCCGGCAAAGGATTTTACCTTTTCCATGTTTTCATTTGCCTGTTTAACGAGGCTTTCTGCTGTCGCCTCTTTTTTGCCGCAGCCGCCCAATGCCACAGCGGACAAAATCATCACGCTGGCTAACAGCCATGCAAGTTTCTTTCTCATATCTTTATTCCTCCTTAATGATATGAGGCTATTCTATCTTATTTTTGCATATAAATAAAGTGAATATTTTCAATTTTTTGTCATTTATAGACAAAAAGAGACTGTTCTCTCAAAAGCAGCCTCTTTTCAAATAACTTACAAATTTTCTTTAAATAAAGCTTCCATTTTTTCGATGGCTTCCGCCTCATCTTCTCCTTCGGCCGTCACCCGGATTTCATCCCCTTTTTTTACACAGAGTCCCATGACGCCGAAAATCCGCTTTAAATCTCCCTTCCTGCCATCTTTATCAAGCTGTATATCACTTTTAAATCCTCCTGCTGCTTTCACAAGGATTCCTGCAGGTCTGGCATGAATCCCCTGTGCATCCTGAATCACATATTTAAATTCTTTCATACGCGTCTGCTCCTTTAATTTTCCCTCACGGGTTTCTTTAAAATCCCCATCAAAAGTCCGCCGACAATAGCTCCCGCTCCGATGGCAATCAGATATTGAAACGGATGGGTGACTGTCGGTATGACAAAAATGCCGCCGTGGGGCGCCCGCAATCCGCACCCAAAAATCATTGACAGCGCACCCGCCGCTGCCGAACCGACAATGCAGGACGGAATCACCCGAAGCGGGTCTGCCGCCGCATAGGGAATCGCACCTTCCGAAATAAACGACAGGCCCATAATATAATTCACATAGGCGGACTGGCGGTCTTTTCTCGTAAAACGATTTTTAAAAAATGTTGCACAGAGGGCTACCGCAATCGGCGGCACCATTCCCCCGGCCATGACCGCCGCCATGATATCAAAACCGCCGCTGGTCAAAGAGGCTGTCCCGAAAACATAAGCCGCTTTATTAAAGGGCCCGCCCATATCAATGGACATCATTCCGCCGAGAAGGGCGCCCAAAAGTATTTTGCTCGTACCGCCCATGGAGGCCAGCGCCTGATTCATCCCCGTATTGATGGCTCCGACAACCGGGTTAATGAGCACCATCACCGCGCCGATAATTCCTATGCCTGCTACCGGGTAAATGAGCATCGGTTTCATGCCCTCAAGACTTCCCGGCAGGCCGGAGCACAGTTTTTGAAGTCCCAGAACAATATATCCGGCCAGAAAACCGGCCAGCAATGCTCCGAGGAAACCGGAACTGACAGGCACGGTTTCACCATAGTGCATCATATTTCCGAAAGTATATCCCGCATTTGCCACAGCTCCGCCCACAACGCCGACAGCCAGTCCAGGCCGGTCCGCAATACTCATGGCAATATATCCCGACAAAATCGGCAGCATAAATCCAAAGGCCTGACCGCCAATGGTTTTAAAAAATGCAGCCACCGGGGTATTCATTCCAAAATTTGCCGGGTCAATCTGATAATCATCCAGCAAAAAGGCCAGTGCAATTAATATACCACCGCCGATAACAAAGGGCAGCATATGGGACACGCCGTTCATCAAATGCTTATAAATGCCATGTCCAATACTTTCACTCTGATTGCGGCTTTCGCCATGGGCCGGTTCGCCATCATGGCTTCGATGATGATACACCGGCGCCTCGCCATGGACAGCCCTCTCGATGAGCTCCGCCGGCTTGTGTATGCCGTCGGCAACCTTTGTCTGAATGACCGGTTTTCCGTCAAACCGGGCCATCTCCACATTTTTATCCGCCGCAATAATAATACACTCTGCCGCCCTAATTTCTTCCCGGGTCAACGCATTTTTCACGCCGCCGGAGCCGTTAGTCTCCACCTTGATTCGATATCCCATTTTACGGGCCTGCTGCTCCAAAGCCTCCTGCGCCATATAAGTGTGGGCGATGCCCGTCGGGCAGGCTGTCACGGCCAAAATCTGATATCCCGCCTTCGCCGCCCCGGCCCCGGCTGACTTATCCGTCCCGGACTTATCCGCCTCTGCTGTCACAGCCCCGTCCGCTTCCGCTGTCTCCTGATGTGACATTTCCGCCAAATCAATAACCTTTAAAAAAGCCTCCGGAGATTTGGCATGAATCAAATGCTCCCTAAACTGCTGATTCATCAATAAGACGGACAGACGGCTCAGCACCTCCAGATGGACATTATCCTTTGTATCCGGCGCAGCAATCATAAAAATCAGCCGGACCGGATGTCCGTCCAGGGAATCAAAATCCACCCCTTCCGGCAAAGTCATCGCAGCCAGCCCAGGACTTGAAACCGCATTTGTCTTTGCGTGGGGGATGGCAATTCCCTCGCCAATACCTGTTGTTCCTTCTGCTTCCCGCTTCAATACGGCCTGCTTATAAGCGCCCGCGTTGGACAAGTGTCCGCCCTTTTCCATCAGGGATACCATCTTATCAATGGCGCCCTTTTTGTCTGAAACCTTTCCGTTTAAACAAATGCTGTCTTTTGCCAGCAAGTCCACAATCCTCATGCCTCATCCTCCCGTCATTTAAAGGTTCTGCTTAATACTTCCAATATCTCTTCCCGTGTCGCTAAATATTCCGAAAATGCACTGGCACTTCCCGCGGCAACTCCCATCTGAAAGGCCCTCTCATAGTCTCCTGTTTCCAGATATCCGGCCAGAAATCCGGCCACCATGGAATCCCCGGCGCCGACTGAGTTCACCAGCCGTCCTTCCGGAGCAGGACTCATATGCCGTTTTCCGCAGCCATCCAAAAGCACAGCCCCCTCGCCGGCCATGGACACCAGCACATTTTCAGCGCCCATTTGCTGTAATTTTTCCGCATAGGGTATGGCTTCTTCCCGGCCTGAAATATCGACCCCAAAAATTTCCCCCAATTCATGATGATTGGGCTTTACTAAAAAAGGATGATATTTCAATGTCTCCTTCAGAAGATTTTTCGTTGCATCGACAACAATTTTTACCCTTTTCCCCTGCTGCCGCAAAATAACCCGCTCATACATATCCTCCGGAAGGGTTTTCGGAATACTTCCTGATAAAACAAGGATATCTCCCTCCTTAAGATGCTCCAGCCGCATCATCAGCGAGCGGAGCGCCGTTGGAGTAATCTCCGGTCCTTCACCGTTAATCTCCGTCTCTTCCTGCCCTTTAATTTTCACATTAATCCGGGTCATCCCCTGATTCAAAAAGATAAAATCACTCCGGCAGCCCTTTTTCTTTAAATCCTGAATGAGCTTTTCCCCCGTAAACCCGGCAGCAAAGCCAAGAGCCGTGCTTTCATGTCCAAGATTATTCAATACCAGCGACACGTTGACACCCTTACCTCCGGCCATAATCTCACCGTATTCTGCCCGGTTGACCTCTCCGATATTCAATTGCTTCACCCGGACAATATAATCCAGCGCCGGATTAAAGGTTACTGTATAAATCATGGCTTTTCTCCCTCCGCAATCTTTGTCTCTTATCTATCGGACTATAATACAATAGGTATAGACAATTGCCTATACCTATTTTTATACTTTTCCTGAATTTTATACATTATTTTATGGCAGCCAATGAAACCGTCCGCTTTTCAATTTGCTTCAACTTCTTTCACCGCAGCCTTCATCAAGCGGACATAATCTGCCACAGGGCCGACACTTTCCCTCCCGTATTGGGCAACCAGTTTGACAATAGCGCTGCCGACAATGGCCCCATCGGAAAGAGCCGCCATCGCTTTTGCCTGCTCCGGCGCAGCAATTCCAAAGCCAATCGCACATGGAATATCCGAACTTTCCCGGACAAGTTTCACCATGCCTTCAATGTCTGTCTCAATTCTGCTTCGAACCCCGGTCACTCCCATAGAGGAAACCACATATAAAAAGCCCTGGGCTGTCTCTGCAATTTTTCGGATTCGGTCATGGGACGTCGGCGCAATCAGGGAAATGATATCAATCCCATAATTCCGGCAGACATCGGACAATTCTCCTTTCTCTTCAAAAGGCAAGTCCGGAATAATCAAACCGTCAATACCACATTCAACGCACCGCTGCATAAATTTTTCTTTTCCATAAGTATAAATCGGATTAATATAGGTCAAAAAGACCATCGGTACATTCACCTTTTCCCGCGCCCGCTTTACTGAATCGAATAATTTATCTGTCGTACATCCGGCGGACAAAGCCCGGATATTAGCCTCCTGAATAACAACGCCCTCCGCAATCGGGTCTGAAAAGGGAATACCTATTTCAATTAAATCGGCTCCGGCCTCTTCCATAGCTATTACTAACTTTTCTGTCGTCTCCAAATCCGGGTCTCCCCCGGTGACAAATCCAATAAATGCTTTTTTATTCTCAAACGCCTGATGTATTCTACTCATAAATCTCCACCCCTCTGTATCTTGCAATGGCCGCCACATCTTTATCCCCGCGGCCGGAAATATTTACGACAATAATCTGGCCCTTTCCCATCGTCGGCGCCAGTTTTTTCGCATAGGCCACCGCATGGGCGCTCTCAATAGCCGGGATAATTCCCTCCATCCGCGAAAGATATTCAAAGGCTTCCACCGCTTCTTCATCCCTAATCGGCACATATTTTGCTCTTCCTTCTTCCGCAAGCATGGCATGCTCCGGCCCGATTCCCGGATAATCCAGTCCTGCAGAAATCGAGTAGACCGGCGCTATCTGTCCGTATTTATCCTGACAAAACAGAGATTTCATGCCATGGAAAATACCCACCGTGCCGTTGGCAATTGTCGCCGCATTTTTATCCGTATCCACACCATGCCCGGCGGCTTCACAACCAATCAGCTGAACACTCCTATCCGGAATAAACTCATAAAAAGCCCCCATGGCATTGCTGCCGCCTCCAACGCAGGCAATCACCGCATCCGGCAGCTTTCCTTCCTTTTCCTGAAGCTGTTCTTTAATCTCTTTACCGATAATCTTCTGGAAATCCCGGACAATCATCGGAAAAGGATGGGGCCCCATAACTGAGCCCAGAACATAATGGGTATCATCCACCCGGCTGGCCCATTCTCTCATCGTCTCATTGACCGCATCCTTCAATGTCATTGTCCCGCTGGTCACCGCTTCCACCTCTGCGCCGAGAAGCTCCATACGAAATACATTCAGCGCCTGCCGTTCCGTGTCCTCTTTGCCCATAAACACCTTACATTCCATTCCCATAAGAGCGGCGGCTGTCGCTGTCGCCACGCCATGCTGTCCGGCGCCGGTTTCGGCAATAACGCGGGTCTTTCCCATTTTTTTAGCCAAAAGGACCTGGCCGAGGACATTATTGATTTTATGGGAACCGGTATGGTTTAAATCCTCACGCTTTAAATAAATCTTTGCACCGCCCAAATCCTTTGTCATTTTTTCCGCATAATAAAGCCGTGACGGGCGTCCCGCATATTCCCGCAGCAATTCATCCAGTTCCCGGTTAAATTCCGCATCATTTTTATAATATTCATAAGCTTCTTCCAGTTCAATGACAGCATTCATCAATGTCTCCGGAATATACTGTCCACCGTAAAGGCCATATCTTCCTTTCATCTCTCATCTTCCTTTCCGTCCCGGCCCATCTCAAAAGCCCGGACCATCGCCGTAAATTTCTCTATTTTTTTCATATCCTTATAGCCTCCGGTTTCCACGCCGCTGGAAACGTCCACGCCATAAGGTTCTCTTTCCTTTAATCTGGCCGCCACATTTTCCGGGGTCAGGCCGCCGGCCATATACCAGGGAACAGCAAGTTCCGGCACGCACCTTAAATCAAAAATCTGACCGCTGCCGCCCCGCACATCTTTTACATAGGTATCCAGCAAAAGCATATCGGCGCCAAGTCCTTCCGCCCTTCGAATGGATTCTTCATTTTGCACACGAACAGCTTTCACAACCGGACAGCCGATGTTCTGTTTCAGCTTCCATATATAACGCTCATCCTCATCGCCGTGAAGCTGAACTTTCTGAATAACTCCCTTTTTTACGAGAGAGATAACCTTTTCCGGCCGCTCATTGACAAAAACTCCCACCGCATCGATATCCGGCCGAAGCTTCTTCCGAAGCTCTGCAGCCCGTTCTTCGCTCACCTGCCTTGGACTTTTTGCGAAAACAAATCCGGCATCATTAATATCAAATCTATTCACGCCCATAACATCCTCTTCCCGGCGCAATCCGCAGATTTTAATTCGTATCATCGCTCTTCCCTCGCAGATAATCCAACATGGCTTTTTTATCCTTCGCCCGCATCAATGACTCTCCAATCAGTACGCCGTTCACGCCGCCCTCCCGCAGCGCCCGGATATCCTCCGGTGTGGAAATACCGCTCTCAGCCACAAACAGGGTATCTCCCGGCACCAGCTCCCGCAGCCGCAGGCTATTTCCTATATCCACCGTGAAGTCCTTCAAATTCCGGTTGTTGACGCCGATAATCCGTGCCCCGGCGCAGTCCGCCATGCGAACCTCTTCCGCATCGTGGGCCTCCACCAATGCCGACATGCCAAGGCTGTCGCAGATTTCTATAAAGGAGCGAATCCGTTTTTCATCAAGAATGGCACAGATTAACAGTACAGCGCTGGCCCCAAGGGTTTTCGCCTGATAAATCTGATAGGCATCCACCGTGAAGTCTTTTCGCAAAAGCGGGGTCTGCACCGCCTCATAAATCTGCCTCAGATACCGGTCATCTCCAAGAAAATAGTCCGTTTCCGTCAGCACGGAAATAGCTGCTGCCCCGGCGGCTTCATACTCTTTCGCGATATCCACATAGGGAAAATGCGCTGCAATCATCCCTTTGCTCGGCGATGCCTTCTTTACCTCGCAGATGAACTGCATTTCTTTTTGTCTGAGATTTTTTTCAAATCCAAAGGATATATTTTCTGTATTTACAGCGCCTTTTTCTGCCTGGGCCAATTCAGTCCTGCGCACACTTTCTGCCCGCTTTTTAATGTACTCCAACGGCGCCCGCTTCATATCCCGCTCCATGCGTTTCCGGGCAGCCGCTGCCAAATCATCCAAAATCATTTCTCTACCTCATTTGTCGCCCGAATAAATGCTTCCAGTTTTTCTAACGCTTTTCCACTGTCAATCATCTCCGCAGCCAGACGAACGCCCTCGCATATATCCTTTTCCAAAGCAGCCGCCAGACAAAGGGCTGCATTTAATATCACCACATTGCGCTTTGCACCTTTTTCCGCGCCGGAGAGAATATTTCGCGTAATTTCCGCATTTTTCACCGGTGAACCGCCAATCAATTCACTCAAATCACAGGTTGTAAATCCATAATCCTCCGGTACAATATCAAAGGAGTCAAACTCTCCTTCGTTAATCCGGCACACATGGGTCGGCCCCGTTAAGGATACCTCATCCAATCCATCGTTGCCGCAGACAACAAATCCCTTTTTCACGCCCAGATTTGAAAGTACCTTGGCCATGGGCTCCACCATATCCTGACTGTAAACGCCCATCAACTGCATACTGGCGCTGGCCGGATTGGTCAGCGGCCCCAGAATATTAAATACGGTGCGAATTCCAAGCTCTTTTCGAACAGGCGCCGCATATTTCATGGAGGAATGATGCATCTGGGCAAACATAAAGCATATGCCCGTTTCCTTTAAAACTTTCTCACACTGCTTTGCATTCAGCGTCAATTTTGCCCCGAGAGCCTCCAATACATCCGCCGCACCGCTTCTGCTGGACACGCTCCGATTTCCGTGTTTTGCCACCGGAACTCCGGCTGCCGCCACAACAAATGCCGTTGTCGTTGAAATATTAAAGGTTCCAACCTCATCGCCGCCGGTTCCCACAATATCCATAACTTCTGTCTCCGTACTCAGGGCTTCACATTTTCCCCGCATTGATGTGGCACAGGCTGTAATCTCCTCCACTGTCTCACCTTTGATACGCAGCGCCGTAAGAAAGGCGCCCATCTGAGCCTGGGTGGCCTGACCGCTCATAATTTCATCCATAACTGCCTTTGCTGTGTCAAAATTCAAATTCTGTCCTGCCATAACTTCCTGAATAGATTGCTGTATCATATTATAACCTCCTGTCATACACATCTATAAGTCTAAAAAATTTTCCATCATTTTCCGTCCATTTGGCGTTAAAATCGACTCCGGATGAAATTGAAACCCGAAAATAGGATATTCCCGGTGGGCCACCGCCATAATTTCACCATGAAGGTCTTTCCCAATCACCGCCAGACACTCCGGCATTGTTTCCGGCGCAGCCACCAATGAATGATACCGGGCCACATCTTCTTCTGCTCCCAGTCCTTTAAATATGGGATTTTCATTATAGATTTGAATACGGCTCTGCTTTCCGTGCATCAAATATCTCCCATGGGTAATCTTCGCTCCAAAGGCTTCGCAGATACCCTGGTGTCCGAGACACACGCCGAGAATCGGTATCCTGCCATCCGCCTTTTTGACGAGTTCCTCACAGATTCCCGCATCCTTTGGGTATCCCGGCCCCGGAGATAAAATAATATGGGTCGGCTTCATTTCAAACACTTCTTCCACCGTCACTGCATCATTTCGAACCACTTTGATATCCGGTTCGATTCCTCCGGCCATCTGAACCAGGTTGTAAGAAAAGCTGTCATAATTATCTATCAAGAGCATCATTATTCATCCACCTCCCCGGCATTTTGAATGGCCCGAATGACCGCTCCGGCCTTGTTGGCCGTTTCCTCATATTCCGTTTCCGGCACACTGTCCGCCACAATTCCGGCCCCGGCCTGAACATAGACCTTATTGCCTTTTTTCACCGCCATGCGGATGGCAATGCACGTATCCATATTGCCTGTAAAATCCAGGTACCCAAGAGCTCCGCCGTAAATGCCCCTCGGAGTTTTTTCCAGCTCCTCAATAATCTCGCAGGCCCGGATTTTCGGCGCCCCCGAAAGTGTTCCCGCCGGCAGCACCGCCTCAATGGCATCCAGGCTGTCACAGTCTTCCCGGATGTCTCCCTCAACTTGCGAACATATGTGCATAATACGGGAATATTTATGAATCTGCTTATACTCAGTCACTTCCACCGTGCCAAATTTGCAGATGCGCCCCAAATCATTTCTTCCCAAATCCACCAGCATATTATGTTCCGCCAGTTCCTTTTCATCGGCCAGAAGTTCCTTCTCCAACGCCTTATCTGCCTCCGGCGTCATTCCCCTCGGCCTTGAACCGGCCACCGGAAATGTAATCAGCCGGCCATTTTCCAGCCGGACCAGCGTCTCGGGCGATGTACTCATAATCTCTTTATCATCTATCTTCATATAAACCATATAGGGCGAAGGGTTAATTGTTCGGAGTACCCGGTAGGCGTTCACCAGGCTGCCTCTGTATTCGCTCTCAAACCGCCTTGATGCCACAATCTGAAAACTGTCCCCGTCAAAAATATATTGTTTCGCCCGTTCCACCATCTCACAAAACTCTTCCTTTGTCTCATTACAGGTAAAATTCACATTCTTATCTGATTTACACTTCCGCAATTTTACATTCGAACGGATTAAATCCGTCATCTTCTGAAGCTCCGCCATGGCCCGGCCATAGTTCTCCATGGGCCTTTCAGTCTTCATATGAACAATCAGACAAATTTTTTGTTTCAAATGGTCGTAAGCAATAATTTTATCAAAAAGCATGAAATCGTAATCTTCAAGCTCTCCGCTTTTTAATTTCAACGTCGGCTCCGCATAGCCAATCATTCCATAGGAAAAATGGCCGACAAATCCACCCGTAAAAGGAGGCATATCCGGCAGTTTCGGCGCTTTGTATGTTTTCAGTATATTCCGCAGCACCATCAATGGTTTTTCTGTCTCCACAACCTTAGTCTCCCTATCAGATTCAATCGTCACCTTTCCATCTTTGCAGCTCACCCGCATAATGGGGTCATAGCCCAGGAAGGAGTAGCGTCCCCATTTCTCTCCGCCTTCCACACTTTCAAGTAAATAATATCTCTGACTTATGGCAGACAGCCGAATCAGCATGGATATCGGCGTCATCATATCGGCATAAATTTCTTTGCATACCGGGATGACGGCGTAATCCTCTGCCAATGCCAAAATCTGTTCACATTCTGGACGTATCATAATTTTTCTCCTTTCCCGTACACGCTGTTCCGTAAAAAATCTAAATTATATTTTATATATGCTGCTTTGCACCGTATAAGATTTTAGATTTGGCAAAGCTATTTGACGTTCCAATGAAAACTCGTTGATTTTCTTGTTTGCTGCGCCGCTTATTTATGTACAGAAATCAAAACTCGCCTTAAAAGGCTCAAACAATTGATTTCTGCACACGCTATACTCGCAAAACTTCAAAAATCTGCCTGACGTTTTCTTTTGGAAACGTCAAATTTTTGCCCAAATTCTAAAAATCTATTACCTTATGCAAAATATCATAAAAAAAGACCCTCATCCCTCTTCTCTAAGGGACAAAAGTCTAAAACCTCTGCGGTACCACCCAAATTGACGCAATGCGCCCGCTCTTTAACATACTAACATATGCTCCCTGCTGGTAACGGTCAGGGGCCCCGTCATCACCTACTCCAACAGTGTTCCATAGCGCTGTTGTTTCAGCCTGCCCTCACAAGTCCATTCATTGAATTCCAATATACTGCATTCTCACCATCCGCAGCTCTCTGGGATATCTTTCTTCAACTACTTCTCTCGTTCATCGGTTTTTCTTTATCGCTTTATAGCTATGAAGTATACTCCTCCCGATTTCGATTGTCAACACTTTTTTATCTCTCAGCCGTTTATATTGTCGGAGCAGTAAATCAGCCGAATAGCAGGCGCTGCGGAGCATATTCCGTGTTCGGAACAATCCGTTCAGATTATTTCAAGTTCTTTCGGATAATGATTGAGAACTTCACAGCCCTCTTCGGTCACAAGCACCAGGTCCTCCACCCGTACACCGGTATCCCCTGTCAGATAGATTCCCGGTTCAATTGAAAAAATCATTCCCGGTTCTGCCTTCTGCTCATTTGTTGAGGATACATCGCCGAATTCATGCTCGCTGAGACCGATAAAATGTCCGAGGCGATGATTGAAATTCGGGCCATATCCCTCCCCATCAATCAAGTCTCTCGCCGTCTTATCCAGCTCACACAGCGGAATTCCCGGCTGAATTCTGGAAATTGCCCTTTCGTTGGCGCTTCGCACTGTTTCATAAATGCGGCGGTGAATGTCGCTCACTTCTTTAAAATAAAATGTCCGGGTCATATCTGAACAATAACCGTCCTTAATGCAGCCCACATCAAACAAAACGGCGTCTCCCGGTTTCACTTTCGTATTATCCGGCGCATGATGCGGGTCCGCTGCATTTGCTCCAAAAGCCACCAGCGGTTCGAAGGAAAAACCGTCAGCGCCCAAATCCAGATAGATTTTAAGCATCTGGTCCGCCGCCTCTTTCTCGGTGATGCCTTCATGAATCAACTTCTTAAATTCGGCCATCGCCATATCATTAATGCGAGATGCCGCCCGCATTTTTTCCTGTTCTTCTTCGTCTTTTACACCCCTTGTCCTATCCACAGCCAGAGATGCGTTGACAAAGCCTTTCGCCGCACCCATTTCCATCAATGGCAATAAAAATCTTGCCTTTAATTCCTTATCTACGCCAAGAGCTGTTTCTTTATCCAAATATGGAGCCACAATATCTGCGGCCGAATCCGTATCCGAATACCATACTTTTTCCACGCCGACTTCCTCCGGTACAGTAAATAACCGATTCAGGAAAAAGGCATGTTTGCCGTCGGCCCGAAGCAAAAGACCATAAAAACGCTCAAAAGGCGCCACGAATACATCCGTCAGATAATAAATAGACATCGGGTCCACAATCAGCATCTGGGTAAGCCCCATATCTTTTAATGCCGCCATAATGCGGTCCACCCTGTTTTGTTTCATTTCAATACACTCCTATCTCATTCTGTTCTAATAGTTAAAATTCAATCCCTTTCGATTACAGTGTCCAGTTTTTCTCTGATGGCCCTGAAATCTGCAATGACTTCCGGAAGTTTTGTCCCATCCCTTAAAATGGCCGAAGGGTGGTACACCGCCGTCAGCCACACTCCCTTTCGGCACATAAAGATTCCATGTTCTCTCGTAATCCGATAATCCGGCCGAATAATTCTCTGTGCGGCAATTCTTCCCAGACAGACAATGATTTTTGGCCGAAGTATCAGAGTCTCATATTTCAAATAGGGAATACACGCCTCCTGCTCCTCCGGTTTCGGATCCCTGTTTCCCGGCGGATGACATTTGACAATGTTGGTAATATACACCTCATCCCTGGACATATGAATTTCCCCCAGTAATCTGTCCAGCAATTCGCCGGACTTTCCCGTAAATGGGATACCGTCTCTGTCCTCATTTCTCCCCGGCCCCTCAGCGATAAAAAGAATGGGTGACTTTAAATTTCCCTTACCCATCACAGCCCTGTTTCGTGTCTGAGACAGGGGGCAATGGGTACAATTATCCACAAAGTGTTTTAATTCATCATAAGTGTACATATTCGTCCTCCAAAACATAAATAAGCCCCAATCCCCGGCCTTTCAGGGTTTGGAGCTTACCGAAGTGTGCGGATAACAGGGTTCGAACCTGCACGGTTGCCCACTAGATCCTAAGTCTAGCGCGTCTGCCAGTTCCGCCATATCCGCAAAAATACCGAATAATCTTTTGTCCAAAGGAATCCTTATCGAACAAAAAGACCTGCATCATCGAATCTGAATCGAATGCAGGTCTTAGTGAGGCATCGGGGATTCGAACCCCGGACAACTTGATTAAAAGTCAAGTGCTCTACCGACTGAGCTAATACCCCACATTATTCTGATAAATCAGAACATCTTATGAACACGCCTTTGCACAACTGCTGTGGCTGCTCCAACTGGGCTAGTTGGATTCGAACCAACGTAATGCAGGAGTCAAAGTCCTGTGCCTTACCGCTTGGCGATAGCCCATCAAAAATGTACCTCACGGCAGAGGGTGGATACAGGGATTCGAACCCTGGGCCTCCAGAGCCACAATCTGGCGCGCTAACCAACTGCGCTATACCCACCATAAGCGAGCCTGAAGGGATTCGAACCCCCGACCCACGGCTTAGAAGGCCGTTGCTCTATCCAGCTGAGCTAC
>ERZ809224.154-NODE-154-length-74469-cov-22.093679_pt1 | contig 74469 bp, 83 predicted proteins | sample MGYA00520513_ERZ809224 | MGnify/ENA primary metagenome ERZ809224 (study PRJEB31576, sample SAMEA3212658) | Homo sapiens | biome: human-gut; feature: human gut; material: fecal | place: Sweden | collected 2012 ... | reverse complement strand
GCGAATTTCAGAGAAGGAACAAAAAGATTTTGGGTTGCTGATAAAGATTTACATGTATTGATTAAAGATATTCAAATTCAGATAGAGGACGGAAATTATGTAGTGGGAGATACTATTATAGATCCAACGTGGAATTTGGCAGCACATAGATATGGTGGAAGACCAAATGATTTTTGTGTAAGCTATGAAAGAATAAGAAGTCATGACATAGAGGAAGATGGCAAAGATTCAAAAGCACATAAACTTGATGAAGAAAATATGGAAACAATAGAATTAAGTGAAAAAGGACTGCGAGAAGTTTTTTCTAGTATAGGTATTGCAGACCCAAAAGGAAATTTTCCAATAAAAGAACTTATGGATATGTCCAAATTATTAGATGAATTTGATTTTTCAGGAGAAGAAAATTTAGAAAAACAACTATTATTACTTACTAAGTATTATAAAGGTTTTGCTAGTTGTCAAAATTCGACAATAAGAGTTTTGGCAAGTATGATAGACAGTACAAAAAATCTAGAATTTAATAAATGTATTATAAATAGAGTCTTTGATAGAAGTGATAAGAAAAAGGAACCTGTTTTATATGTATATGCGAATTTCAGAGAAGGAACAAAAAGATTTTGGGTTGCTGATAAAGATTTACATGGATTTGTTAGTATATCAGAACAAAAATTCGAAGAAAAATTTAAGTGTTATGATGAAGACTTAAAAAAAGAAGATGGAATTAGCCCATGGAAAGCAAAAAATATAGAGAAAGAAGAAGACTTAACTAGAAGTTCTGGAGAAATACAGATATAGAAGAAAGGATAGATATAAATGAGTTTTATAAAGAGAATAATAGTATTTTTCAAGAGAAAATTTAAAAATAAAAATAGTAAAAAGTTGCTTGTTAGTTCTGAAAAAAATAATAATAAAGAAGATTTTAGAAAATCACTAACAGTAAAGACAAACTATAAAAAAGAAAAAATCAATAAAGTAAGTACATTAACATGCACAGGAGATGGGCTTGGAATAGAAAATAAAATAAGTTATTAAAAGTTAAGGAGGATAATAAATTATGAGAATTAGATTAGCAGGAATTATTCCTATGGAAAAAGGTTTTGGATTTATGCATAGACAAAACGTAAAAAATCATCCAATTGGTGATTACTATGTGTTCCCAGGAGGCGGAAGAGAAGGAGACGAAACTTTTGAAGATGGAGCAATAAGAGAGATTAAAGAAGAATTTGGAATAGATGTAAAGGTAATAAAAGAATTATATCAAACAAAAAATGAGAAAAAAGGAGAAGAACATTTCTTTTTATGTGAATATGTAGCTGGGATATTTGGTACAGGCGAAGGTCCAGAGTTTTCCGGAGATCCAAAATATATAGATAGAGGAACATATACTCCGGAAATAATAAAAAAAGAAGAGGTAAAAAATATTACATTATTACCACCAGAAGTAAAAGAAATGTTAGTAAAAGATATAGAAGCGGGGATATTTGATAAATATTTTAAATAGAAAAATTATTGGTTGTTAACAAAAACATAGCAATGGATTATGTTTTGAGGCAACATAAAACATAATAAAGATAAATTTAAACATATATTAAATTTTTTACTTTGTAGTAACATAAGGCAAAATATATAGATAAATGTGTGACTTGTAAGTGAAAATGTCCTATAAAAAGCCAGCAATTTCTTGCTAGCTTTTTATGTTTTTCCATGGGTGATTTGGTGCAGGCTTATGTGCTTTAGAACGATTTATTTCTTCTATACTTTTTGTCGTCTTTTGGTATACTTTCTTCTCCGGAGCTTTAACTTCGCTTAAAATACATATCTTATCCTCAATTAAGCATAACAACGAATAATCATAAGCGATAATAACTGTACACTCTGTATTCCTTGCATAACTAAGTATTTCACCTGTTTCTATATCTACCGGAATATAATATTTTCCCTCATATTTTATTGATGAAGCATTATCAACTTTTCTAGAATATTGGTCTGATATTATAACATTTAATTCCTCAAAACTACATGTATTTTTCCTCATATCATTCTTTTCTGGATTTACGGGATATGAAAATAATTCGTTTATTTTCGGAATAAAAACGTTATTTAAATAATCATTAGCAGATATATTATCTGTTATATTTTCATGTCTTAAATCCGCTATTAGACGTCCTTTAAAAGTTTTATTCTCTCGTTCAACATTTGGCTTAAATAGTGGAGCACTACTTGAATGCAACTGTATTTCTAAATCATTACATATTCTTCCAAATTGCGTTGTATTTAACTTGCTTTTTTGTTTTTACATTGTTTATTGAAAAAGTCCCTCTTTTATCTGTTTTTATTTTCTTTGGAATTCCGTAATTTACAATTATATTCATAAGCATTATATAATAAGCTCTTGTTGTTTCTTGCTCATCAAACCAACCACACAAGACCTTTTTTGTACCTTTATCAACTGCTAGATGTAATGCTTTTGCTTCTCTGTTATACCATATTGCAAATGTTGCATCCATTTGAATTTTTTGTCCATAATTATATAACAAACATGATCTCCTAAAATGTTTTTGTCTTTCTTCTTCTTGCCTTGTATTATATAAATCAATTTGTGCTTTTGTTGCACTTTTTTATTTTATTGCTTTTTTCATATTTGCGTTATATAATTTAATTGTTTTATGTTGGCTTCGGGAGAAATAATATCTGCTTCCATTAAAATATTGTCAACCGTTTTATATGAAAGCTTGTATTTCTCCTGAATTTCACCATAAAAATGTGTAAAATTATAATCAAAATATTCTGTTATATATAAATTAATAATTTCATCTTTAATTTCATCAGAAACTTTTTTATTGCTTGGTTTTCCTCTGTTTTTATGTATAAATCCAATTTCACCTTCATTTTTAATTTTATAAGTAATCGATTTATTTGCCTAATTCCTAAATTCAATTCTTTTTGTGTCTGTTCTTTGGTAATCTCTCCAATATAAACTTTCTTTATAACATCAAATTTTCTTTTTTCTTTATCATTTAATTCTGCCATGTCCTCACCTCCTTGAAGAAGATTATAAGACATTTTCATTTACAAATACAAAAAAAGACGCTAATTTAATAACATCTTTCTTTGGGACATTTTTACTTACAAATGATTTTAAATTTTGGGACATTTTCACTTACAAGTCACACATAAGGCAAAATATATAGATAAATGATTGACAAGTATTTGATAATATGTTAAAATATACATCTGTAAGCCGCCTGAGTCGGGTTTAAAATGCTAAAATATTTTAGCTACCTAGTATTTTATGCTTAGCGAGTATACATATAAAGGGAGGTGTACTTAAATGTACGCAATAATCGAAAGTTGTGGAAAACAATACAAAGTTACAGAAGGAGATGTAGTTTACTTCGAAAAATTAGATGCAGAAGAAGGTAAAAAAGTTACTTTTGATAAAGTAATATTAGTATCTAAAGAAGGTAAAGTAGATGTAGGTGCTCCATATGTAAAAGGTGTTAAAGTAGAAGGAAAAGTAGTTAGTCATGGTAAAGGTAAGAAAATTATCGTTTACAAATACAAAGCAAAGAAAAACTACAGAAGAACACAAGGACATAGACAACCATATACAAAGGTTGAAATAACAACAATAAAAACAGCTTCTGCAAGAAAAGCAAAAGAAACAGTAGAAGCATAAATAAATATATAGTTTATAATCTACAAAATGGAAGGAGTGAATAAACATGGCTCATAAGAAAGGGCAAGGTAGCGTTAAGAACGGTAGAGATAGTGAATCAAAGCGCCTTGGGTTAAAAAGAGCTGATGGACAATTAGTTCAAGCAGGAAACATCTTGATAAGACAAAGAGGAACAAAAATCCATCCAGGAACAAATGTAGGAATCGGAAGCGATGATACATTATATGCTAAAGTAACTGGTACAGTTAAATTTGAAAGACTTGGAAGAGATAAAAAGAAAGTAAGTGTTTATCCAGTAGAGGAAAAAAATGCGTAAATAAAAAGAATATAAGTTAAAGTTTTTACTTTAATTTATATTTTTTTTTATAAAAATATAAATTAAAAAGTAAGTTCAAAAAAAGAACAACGAGTTACATAAAACGTTGACAAAAAATACCAAAAAGTGGTATAATAATTGTTAAAGGGGATGATAGAATGAATAAATTAAAAAAAGTGTTAATTGGACTAATATTTATTGCATTAATCATTGTTTTAAAAAATTTAAACGAAGTACAAGCAGATACTACATATAGATGGCCTGTAGGAGGAAATAACTCAAGTGAAACATATAGAGATTATCGTTACTATGGATCTAATAAAACAGGTCCTGCAGATGATGGAAAATATGGAAGAGAATATATAGTAGATAATACAAAATGGCCAAATGAAAAACAATACTATGCAAAATGTGAATCACACTTTGGTATGGATATATCAGGAATAAATGGACATACATATGATATAGTATCTGTAGTAAATGGAAAAGTTATAGCAACTAGTGGAGATAGAATAATTAATCCAAGTGTAAATTATGTAGATAGAAATCAAAGACGTACACAAGGAGGATTAAATGATGGTGGAGGATATGGAAACTATGTTATCATACAAGAAAATGGAACAGGAAGATGTTTCTTATATGCGCACTTAAAAGGAGGATCAATTAAAGTTAAAAAAGGTTCTACTGTAGGAATAGGTACTTCAATTGCTACAATGGGAAGTAGTGGAGACTCTGGACATATGCATTTACATTTTGAAATAAGAAAAAATAAAGCTTCAGTGATAAGCGAAAACAGATATGGTAAACATTATTTAGTAACAACTACAAATTCAACAAACCTAAATCCACAAGATTACATAGGAAGTGCACCATCTAATACACATTTACCTTTTGAAGATTCTAAAAAAGTAAAAATTAGTAAAGATGATTCCAAAATATATATTAAATATTTATATCAAAAAGTTTTAAAAAGAACACCAGGAAGTTCAGAAATAGAATATTGGGCTAATGTATATACATCATCAGGAAGTATATCAGAAGTAACAAAGGGAATAATGCTTAGCAAAGAAGCTGAAAATAAATTAGGAAAATTAGATAATACAGCATTTGTAAATAAATGTTATGAAGTGATTTTAATGAGAAGTAATACACAAAAAGAAGCTGTCCGGACATATTGAAAAATTAAATACAGGAGTATGGATTAGAAGAGATGTAATTAATTTATTCTGTAATTCAAACGAATTTGTAAATAGTGTTCTTCCAAACTATATAAATAAGATTAAAAGAGAACAACAAAATACAGAAGAAATACCAGGTTTAGCAAGTGTAGATAAATTAAAAACAGTAGGAGATCTTAATGCAAATGGAAAAATAGATGCTGATGATGCAAGAATTTGTTTGACAATTATAGCCAAAATAGGTGCTGGAGCTTATAAAGTTGATGATACGGTAAAGAAATATGCAGATATGGACGGAGATGGAAGAATTACACCATATGATGCATGTCTAATATTACAAAAATATGCAAGAAGAATGGCTGGATATACAGATTAGAAAAATTAAATAATAAATAAGATAGATGGAAAGTATAAAAACTTTCCATTTACTTTTTAAGTAATAACCTTGCAAATATAGGCTAAATAAAGTATAATCTATAAAAATTGTTTGTAAGAAATTATTAGGAGATGGATATAAATGATTAATGAAGATAAAAAACGTATTTTGACAGGAGATAGACCAACTGGAAAAATGCATATAGGACATTATTTTGGGTCTTTAAAATCAAGAGTAAAATTACAAGATGAACATGAGACTTTTATTGAAGTGGCAGATGTTCAAGCACTAACAGATAATTTTAATAATCCAGAAAAAGTACAAAAAAATGTAAGTCAAATTGTAATGGATGAATTAGCTGTTGGAATAGATCCAAATAAAGTTACATTCTTTTTACAATCTATGATACCGGAAATAGCTGAACTTACAGTTTTTTATTCTAATTTAGTTACAATTGCAAGATTACAAAGAAATCCTACAGTGAAAACAGAAATAGCACAAAAAAGAAATATATTTGGAGAGAGTGTAACATATGGATTTTTAGGTTATCCTGTAAGTCAAGCAGCAGATATAACAGCTTTTGAAGGAACTATTATACCAGTTGGAGAAGATCAACTTCCACTAATAGAACAGGCAAGAGAGATTGTTAGAAAATTTAATAGTATTTATGGAGAAACTTTATATGAACCTCAAGCGCTTCTTTCAAAAGAAAAAAGGATAAAAGGTTTAGATGGAAATGAAAAAATGGGAAAATCTTTAGGAAATGCTATTTATTTATCAGATCCAGAAGAAGAAATTAATAAAAAAGTAATGCAAGCTGTTACAGATCCAGGAAGAATAAAAAAGGATGATCCAGGAAATCCAGATATATGTATGGTTGCATATTATCATAATTTGTTTAGCAAAGATGAAGTTAAAAATATATGTGAAGAATGTAGAAAAGGTAAAAGAGGTTGTGTTGCTTGTAAAAAGCAATTAATAAAAAATATAAACAAAGAATTAGAACCAATTAGAGAAAAAAGAAGATACTTTGAAGAAAGACCAAATGAGGTAAATGATATATTAATGGCTGGTACTAACCATGCTCAAAAAGTCGCAAAAGAAACAATGAAAAAAGTAAAACAAGCAATGAAACTAAATTATTTTGAATAAAACTAAAAAATAAAATTATAATTAGAAAGATAGTAAAAGCAAATTTATAAAAGGAGGCTATAAAAGTGTTTACCGATTATGCAAAAATCCTAGTTAAATCAGGAGATGGCGGAGATGGAGCTATTTCATTTAGAAGAGAAAAATATGTAGCGGCAGGAGGCCCTGATGGAGGAGACGGAGGCAAAGGTGGAGATGTATATTTTGTTGTTGATCCAGATTCTAATACATTAGTAGATTTTAGATATAAAAAGAAATTTAAAGCAGAAAATGGGAAAAACGGAGAAGCAAACCATCGTTATGGAAGAAGCGGAGAAGATTTATATATAAAAGTACCGATGGGAACTATTATTAAAGATGCTGAAACAGGAGAAATTTTAGCAGATCTATCTGAAAAAGATCAAGTGGAGAAAATATTTCCAGGAGGAAGAGGTGGAAAAGGAAATTCACATTTTGCAACATCAACAAGACAAGCACCTCGTTTTTCTCAAGGAGGAGAAAAAGGGATTGAAAAAGAAGTAATACTAGAATTAAAACTTTTAGCAGATGTTGGACTAATAGGATTTCCAAATGTAGGAAAATCTACATTTTTGTCTGTTGTGACTTCTGCTACTCCAAAAATTGCAGATTATCATTTTACAACACTAGAACCAAATTTAGGTGTAGTAAAATCAGAATATGGTGATAGCTTTGTAATAGCAGACATTCCTGGTATTATAGAAGGAGCAAGTAATGGAACGGGACTAGGATTGCAATTTTTAAGACATATCGAAAGAACAAGATTATTATTACATGTTATAGATGTATCTGGTGGAGAAGGAAGAAATCCCGTTAAAGATTTTAAGACTATTAATGAAGAATTAAAAAATTATAGTGAAAAATTGAGTAAAAGAAAACAAATAATAGTTGCAAATAAAATAGATAGTATGCAAGATGAAAATTTATATAAAAATTTAGAAGAACTTGCAAATGAAAATAAGATGGAAATATACAAAATATCTGCTGCAACAGGACAAGGTATAAAAGAACTACTTACAAGAGTTTCTGAGATACTAAAGCAATTACCAAAAGAAGAACTAATTAAGAAAGAAGAGAGAAAAATATATACATTAGAAGAAAAAGACGATGGATATACAATAACAAAAGAAAAAGATATGTGGGTGGTAGATGGACCTGCAGTACAAAGAATTATGAGAAGAGTTAACTTAGAAGACAATGAATCAATGCATTATTTCCAAAAGTGTTTAGATAGCTTAGGTGTTAATCAAAAATTAAAAGAAGCAGGAGTACAAGAAGGAGATACTGTTAGAGTAGTAGATTGGGAATTAGAATGGTATGATTAAAATATTACAAAAAGATTACTAATATATTACAAAAATGTTAAAAAATAGAGATTTTGTTTAGAAATCTTTATTTTTTTTTCTTTTAGTGTTAGTATAAAAAAGTAAAACAAAAGATAAATTGTTGTTTTATAAAATATTTTTTTATAAAGAGGGGGAAAAAATGAAAACAAACAAAATTTTAAGTGTAGTATTAATAATTTTATTAATGTTTACATTGGTAGGGACAGTTAATGCTGCAGAAACAAAAAATTATACAGTAACTTTTGGACAAGTAAAAAGTGGACAAGTAGATGTAACTGTTAAATTTAATAATGATTTGCCAACAGATTTTGATCAAAAAGGTTGGAATAAAAAAGATTCAAAAACAATAACAAAAACATTTAAGCAAGGTGCGTATGAAGTCTTTTCAATGAATGGTAAAACTGAATGGGTTGATATTGCAGTACCATTTGAATTAGAAGTAGGGAAAAAAACAAATTGTTTAACTGAATTAACTGATTATAAAAGTAGTGATTCAAGTGTATTAAAAATTCAAAATGGAGAAATAATAGCAGTAAGTGAAGGAAAAGCAACAATCACAGCTAAAACTACAGGAAGTCATGTGTCAGTTCTTGAATTTGAAGGAAATGTAAAAAAAGCAAGTTCAAATAGTAGTGATGATACAGATGCTCAAAACATTAAAATAGAAACTTCATTAACAAGTTTAGCAAATATTAAAGTAGAAACAAATTTAACAAAAAAAGATGATAAACAATATTATATTTATATATCAAAAAAAGCTGATGAAAATGTTACATCAAAAACAGCTGGTGTTACAGCATTATCAGCAAATTCTGATGGAAAATTATGTGCTTTTATATCAAAAAATTACTGTGAATTAGTAGGAACAAATTATGCCTATATTATAGAAAAAACATTTTCAAGTAGTGAAGAGAAGGTAATTCTTAAAGGTAAAAAAATTGAAGATCCACAATTGCCATCATTAGGAAATAGACTAGATATTTGGCTATATGATGTAAATAAAACAGGGGTAACAAACAAAATATCTATGTCAAAAGATAGAACAATAAAATACAAAATAGGAAAAATAGATTCTAATGATATCTTAAAATCTTTTAAAAATGAATCTTCTGATAAAGCTTTTTCTAAGTTACTAGAATACTCTAAAAATGCAAAAATATTAAAAGAAGGATCTATTACAGTAGATGGACTAGACTATAATTTAATAAAAGATGTAAATATAGAAAATGGTGGATACTATTTTGTATATATGGATGCAGATACACAAAATGGAAAGTACAACAAGTTGGAAGATATTGCTATCTATACAGAAAGTAATTTAAAAGAGGGAAATGCATTAGTACATTTTTCTTTTGCTGATATAAAATTAAAAGAAGAACAAAGTGGAAATAGTGAAAATAAAGAACAAAATCAAGAAGATAATACTAAATCAAACAAAAAAATACCACAAACAGGTGATAAGCAAACAGTAGCAATAGCTATGGGAATAATAGCTATTATAGGAGTAGCTTGTTATATTGGATATAAAAAATATAATGGAATAAAATAAAAATATATAAAATTTAAAATTAAAAGTATTTTTAAAACCTATGAAATACGAAAGAAATGTCAAAACTTTTGTTTGACATTTCTTTTTTTGTATGGTAAAATTAACAAAACAAATTTTTTGTAGGGGGAATCTTGAAAAATGGGGAAAAAAGAATTTGATGATTTAAATAAGAGAGAAAAAGCTATATTAAAGTATATAGAAAAACAAATAAAAGCGAATAGCTATCCACCATCAGTAAGAGAAATAGGAAAGGCAGTAGGTTTAAGTTCAACAGCAACTGTTCATGGATATTTAGCTAAACTAGAGGAAAAAGGATATATAAAGAAAGAATCGCAAAAAGGAAGAACATTAAGACTACTAAAAGGCATTTTAAAAGAAGAGAAAAAAGAAGAACCAAAGCAAGTATATACTAGTAGAGAAATGGTCGATGTACCAGTTATAGGAAAAATAACAGCAGGAGCACCTATTTTAGCAGTAGAAAATGTTACAGATACATTTCCTATTCCTATAGACTTTGTAGGAAATAGTGAAAGTTTCATGTTAACTGTAAGTGGAGAAAGTATGATTGAAGCAGGTATATTAGATGGCGATTATATATTAGTAAAAAAACAAAATACAGCTAATAATGGAGAAATTGTTGTAGCATTAATTGAAGATGAAGCAACTGTAAAAACATTTTACAAAGAAAATGGTCACATTAGATTACAACCAGAAAATAGCACAATGGAACCAATTATAGTTCCTAATTGCGAAATATTAGGTAAAGTAGCTGGTGTTTTTAGAAAAATGTAATATATTAAGAATGGAGAAAATTTTATGGATAGAATGAAAACTTTTCTTATATATCTAATATTATTTATTGCATTATACTTTTTTGTGGATTTTGCATCATTTGCATATATTAAAACAACATATAATGATTTAACTGATTTTACTATAGATGTAGAAAATCCAAAAATAAAAATACAAGAAGCTAAAGTAACATATATAAATGGATATATAAAAGGAACTATATTAAATAATACAAATGAGGAAATACGGAAATCAATATTTGAAATTTGAGTTCTTTTCAAAAAATGATACTTCACTTGGCAAAAAATTTATAAAAATTGAAAATTTAGGTCCAAATGCAACAAGAGATTTTGAAGTGGATTTTAATTTTGAAGAAGTAAAAAGTTATAAAATAACAGTAGCAAATAGCACGGAAATAGAAAATGCATCTGATACAGAATTCTTATCAGACCCAAAGACAAAGGGATTCTTATTGTTAACTACATTGGTATTTTTATATTTTTAGAGATTATTAAAAGTATTGCAAATTTATATGCAATACTTTTTAATAATCAAATGAAAAAATTTTATAAAAAAGTTAAAAATATAAAATGAAAAAAATATAAAAAAAGGTTTGCTATTTTAAAAGATATGTAATATAATTGTAACAAAAATGAAAACATAATGTAATAAGTATGTCTGAAAGGAAGATGCAAATGTTCAGTTGGGGGCAAGATATTGGAATAGATTTAGGAACAGCAACTGTTATAGCTTATGTAAAAGGAAAAGGTATAGTTTTAAGAGAACCTTCAGTAGTGGCAGTAGATAATAATACAGGAGATGTATTAGCTGTTGGAAAAGATGCAAGAAGAATGCTTGGTAGAACGCCTGGAAATATAGTAGCAACAAGACCTTTAAGAGATGGTGTTATTTCTAACTATACAGTAACAGAAAAAATGCTTAAATATTTTATAAATAAGGTATGTGGCAGATTTGTTTTTTCACCTAGAATAATGATATGTATACCTTCACAAGTAACAGAAGTAGAGAAAAAAGCTGTTATAGACGCTGCATCACAGGCCGGAGCAAGAAAAGTGTATTTAATAGAAGAACCAATAGCAGCAGCAATAGGTGCTGGAATAGACATATCAAAACCATGTGGGAATATGGTTGTAGATATAGGAGGAGGAACTACAGATATAGCTGTAATTTCACTTGGAGGATCTGTTGTAAATACATCATTAAAAGTAGCAGGTGATAAATTTGATGAAGCCATTATTAGATATATAAAAAGAAAACATAATGTTATGATTGGAGAAAGAACAGCAGAAGATTTGAAAATAAATATAGGATGTGTATATCCAAAAATTCAAGACACAGAAATGGATGTTAGAGGAAGAGATTTAATAACAGGTCTTCCAAAAACAATAACTATATATTCTAGTGAAATGCTAGAAGCACTTATAGAACCAGCATTAATGATTGTAGATGCAGTACATTCTGTACTAGAGAAAACACCACCAGAGCTTGCAGCAGATATTAGTGATAGAGGAATATATATGACAGGTGGAGGTTGTTTAGTAGATGGATTAGACAAGCTCTTACAAGAAAAAACAGGAATTAATGTGATGATTGCACAAGATACAGTTTCATGTGTTGCTTTAGGAACTGGAAAAGCACTAGATAATTTAGATGCTTTAGAAGGAAAAAGTAGAAAATAAAAATTTAAATAGCAAAAAATGAAAAATAATATGTGAAAATACTATTTTTCATTTTTTTATTGCATATTTAAAAACATAATTATATAATATATAAAAAATAATGTAAAAGGTGAATTTATGAATAAGACAAAAAGAAAAATTTTTGAAACATCTATGAAATTATTTGCAGAAAAAGGGTATGATGCAACAAGCATAGAGGAAATAACAGCTACGGTAGGTGTTGCAAAAGGAACTTTATATTATCATTTTTCTAGTAAGGAAGAAATTTTTAATTTCTTAGTAGAGGAAGGAGTAAAATTATTAAAAAATAGTATTGCAATTAAAACTGCAAATTTAGATAGTAGTGTAGATAAAATAAAAGCTATAGTATTAATTCAATTAAAAGTATTAGTAAAATATGAGGACTTTATGGCAATTGTTCTTAGCCAAATATGGGGGACGGGGGCAAGAAGTCAAATTTGTAAAAAATATATATTTGAATATATTACAATGATTGAGAATATTGTTAAAGAAGGAATAGAGAAAGGTGAGTTATCTAAAGGCGATCCAAATGTAATTGCATCTGGAATATTTGGAATAGCATGTTCTAGTTTAATTTATAAAATGAGAATAGATAAAAAAATTGAAATAGAAAAACTATATCATGAAATAGATTCAATTTATATAAAAAAATTAAAAAAATAGGAGTGAATAAGATTGAGAATACTTAAAGATTTTAAAGTACCAGATTTTAAATTTCCAAAATTTAAAATGAAAGAAATATCAGAAATAGACGAAGTTAAAGTAGACTATGATAAAATAAAAAAGGCAGAAGAAAATAAAAACAAGAAAGAACATAAAAATTACGAACAAACACATTACAAAACAATAAAAGAAGTGTTTTTACGCTCTATAAAAGAATATGCAGATTTACCTTTTATTTTAGAAAAATTTAAACCAAAAGAAGCTTTTACAGAAATTACATTCAAGAAATTTGGGGAAGATGTAAATTCATTAGGAACAGGACTTGTAGAAAAATATAATTTAAAAGATAGCAGAATAATAATTATAGGCGAAAATACATATCATTGGTATGTATCATATATGGCAATGATTTGTGGAGTTGGAATAGCAGTACCAGTAGATAAGGAGTTGCCAGAAAACGAAATAGAAAATGTAATTAGAAGGTCTAAAGCTTCAGCAGTTATATATTCTACTAAAAAGAAAGAAGTTATAAAGAAAATAGAAGATAACTTACCAGAGGTAAAATATTTTATCCAAATGAATTCAAGTGAATCTTTAAATGGAAGAGATGTAGGATTAGATGCAATTATAAAACAGGGAAAAGAACTAATAGATTCAGGAGATAAAACTTTTGAAGAAATACAAATAGACCCAGAAGAATTTAAAGTACTTATATTTACTTCTGGAACAACGTCAAATTCAAAAGGGGTAATGATATGTAATAGAAATTTAGCAGAAAACATTAATGCTGTTTCTGCATATGTAAAATTAACTCCAGAAGATAGACTTATGTCTATTTTACCATTACATCATACGTATGAATCAACAATTGGATTTTTATTACCTATGGCAACAGGAACATCAATTGCAGTATGTCAAGGACTAAAATATATAGTACCAAATTTGCAAGAAACAAATCCGACAGCATTATTAACAGTTCCATTACTAGTTGAAAATTTATATAAAAAAATTAATGCTAATATTAAAAAGAGCAAAAAAGATGGAATGGTTAATTCAATGATACATGTTACTAATGCATTAAAGAGTATAGGAGTAGATATAAAAAGAAAAGTATTTAATGAGATATATCAAAACTTAGGTGGAAAAATTAGAATAATTGTTTCTGCAGCAGCTCCAATAGATGCTAAAATAGGTAAATGGGTTGAAGATATAGGAATTACTTTCCTTCAAGGTTATGGATTAACAGAAACAGCACCAATTGCAGCACTTACACCAGATTTTAATACTAAAGTTGGTTCAGCTGGTAAAGCAGTAGTTTGTGCACAAATAAAAATAGATAATCCAAATGAAAAAGGTGAAGGAGAAGTTTTAATAAAAAGTTCTACTTTAATGCTTGGGTATTATGAAGATAAAGAAGCGACAGACGAAGCTATAGTTGATGGATGGTTCCACTCTGGAGATGTTGGATATTTAGATGAAGATGGATATTTATATATAACAGGAAGATCAAAAAATGTAATAGTAACACAAAATGGAAAAAATATTTACCCAGAAGAAATTGAATTAATGCTTGCAAAAATACCAGAAATAAATGAGTGTATGGTATATGGAAAAGAAGAAAAAGGAAATAAAGAATTAACAATTACAGCAAAAGTTATTCCAAATTATGAAGAAATTACTGAAAGACATGGAAAAGATTTATCAAAAGATCAGATACATGATATAATTTGGCAAGAAATTAAAAATGTTAATAGAAAATTAACATCATATAAAGCTATTAAAAAATTAGAAATAAAAGAAGATGAATTTGAAAAAACAACAACAATGAAAATAAAAAGATATAAAGAAATAAAAAAAGATGAGGAAAAAAACAAGTAATATTTTCGTAATAAAAATGTAACAAAATCGAAATATAAATTTTTATAAATCCTCTTGTAGTTTTTTGTTGAACAGTGTATAATAAATATTGTTAAAAGTAATACATAGGACAAAGGGGGGAAAGTTTACAATGTCTAAATCTGGCATAGTAAACGTGAGAATGGTAATCACGGAAGAAAAAATATTATCCAATATAGATAAGATACAAAAATTAATAAATCCAAAAAGCAAAAAGCAAATTGTACAATTAGAAGAAGATACAGCTTTTAAAGATTTAGTACAATCTATAAAAGATTATTTGATTGAGTATCCAAATAAAAAGAACTTTCCAAGTAGTGTATACAAAGCTGCCTATGAATTAGTTGAATATGCAACAAATCAATTTGAAGAAAATACTAAAAAAATAGAAGAATTGATAATCCAAAGAGAAAATAATATTGCATTAGCTGCAACATTAAAAAAGGCACTTAACCTAGTAACAGAAAAGGAAGATGATTGGAAAAACGAAGTACAAAAATTATCAGAAAACTTTTCTGAAGAAATAATAGATACATTGGGATCTATAGGAAGAGCAAGATCTAAAAAATCTCAAAATTATCAAGATGGTGTTAAATTAATTAATGCTAAAATAGCTAATTTAGAGGCAAACCTACACATTGAAATAGATATGGAAAGAATAGAAGACAGATCAAAAGCTTTAAGCTTTATAGGAATAGAAATAGCAGAAGCTCTTAAAGAAATTCCAACACCAGAAGAAAAACAAGAAAATGTACAAGAAGTACAAGAAGTTATAGCTGAACAAGAACAATATATTAACGAAACAAGAGTTAATGTAAAACCATCATTATGGGAAAGATTTAAAAATACAAAAGTTATAAGAGCAATTAGATATGTAATGAAAATAAAAGTTGTGTTAGAGTTCCCAGCATTGCCAGAACCAACACAAGAACAACACTAAGATAGTTAAAATTGTTTTGGGGTTTGATGATTTTTCATTATCAAACCTCAAAATATATGGTTATAAAAAAATAACTAAAAATATTATAAAAAATGCAAATAAAGTATTGACATATAAAAAAAAATAGTATATACTTAATCTCGCATTAGAGAGATGCGCCCTTAGCTCAGTTGGTCAGAGCAACCGGCTCATAACCGGTGGGTCCAAGGTTCGAATCCTTGAGGGCGCACCATTTTAATTTAAAAACAAATAATTGTGGCACAGCCACTTTTATTTTATACGGGTAGTTGGGTGAGTGGCTAAAACCATCAGACTGTAAATCTGACCTCATTTGAGTTCCCTGGTTCGAATCCAGGACTGCCCACCAAAGTAAGTTTTCGTTGAACTCTTTCAAAGTATTGAAAATAGTGAGATTAGAAAAACAGAAAATATGAACCGATAAATCGATTCATATTTTTTTTGTTTTCTTTTATATTGGTATCAGAAAATGATGAAATAAACCTCATTGATGTAATAATTCAAGAAGATCATTTTAATAAATTTTTTGTGATAATATAATTTGTATATTGTATATTGTATATTGTTTACAAAAAAAATAAAAAAGTGTATAATAATTTTGGATATTAAATACAGAGGTGAAATATGGATTTAATTGGCAGTTTAACTGATGTAAATAATGTTAGAGGAATAACATTAAGTAGTCAGCAAATAGATTTATTTAATATAATAGAGCAAGCACAAAGTCGTGAAGAGGCAGTAAAAAAAGTTTATGAATATTTAGACGGAATATTGCAAGCAAATAAAATGTCTAAAGAAATGAATTTACAAAGGTTAAACACGGCTCAGAAGATTAAAAGAGTTGTAGATGAGAAAGTAATTAGTGTACCTAATAAAGATGAGTTTCTAAAATTTTTATTAGGAAATGCAATGCAAATAAGAGCAAATTGGGACCAAAAAGAAAGTTTAGAAAAATTATTTGAAGGTAAAGATATTGATACTACATATATTGATACAATTTTAGATATGAAAAAATATTTTGCACATCAAACACATGGGATTTTAACATTTCTTGTAGATAAAGATGGACAGACTATTAATCCAGATAGTGAAGTAATAGAAGTTGACAAACAAAAAACTTATCAAAAAGTAGAAGCATTATATGAATATATTGTTGGAAATTTAGAAAATGGAGATAATAGATTTAATAGATTAACACTAGATGGACAAGGAAAATTCGGTACAGTAGCAGGTGTTATGCAAACTGAAAAAGAGGCACAAGCAAAACCTAATGATTATAATTTACAACCATTAATACAAGGTTATGAATTTGCAAGAAATCATAATATGGATATAAGAATAAATGCATTAGTGTTTTTTAAAGACTTTCCAGATAGACTTATAGGAGAAAGTGCAGATGCTTATAAAACTGCATTAGAAAGTTATGGTAAAGCAATATCATTTGTAGCAAATGAATATGCAGCAAAAGGTGTACCAACTACAATAGATATGTTTAATGAATTTGTAGATTATAATGCACCATTTTCAGAAAGAACAAATAACTGGATGTCAAAATTAAGTGTAGAAGATTTATGCAAGATTGCATTAACATTAAAACAAGAAATGCCAGATGTAGATTTTGGTTATAATGATTGGAATTTTGAAAATCCAGACAAGAGAAAAACAATATTTGAAGTTATTAGAAAAATACAAGAATTTGAAAGACAAAATAATTGTAAAATTATAGACCACATTGGAACTCAATGTCACACAAGTATAAATGATATTGAGGAGTTAAGAAAATCTATTGAAGAATTACAACAATTTGGTTTACCAGTAGATATAACAGAATTAGATATCTCTAAAGGTTTAAAGGGTGTAGATTATGAAAGGGCAACACAAGAGGAATTAAGAGCAATTAGAAAATATGAACAAAAATTACAAAATGATATGATGAAGATGATGAGTGAATTTGTAAGAGATGGAAAAGTAAGAGGAATTACATCTTGGAGTATAACTGATGAATTGTGTTGTGATTTTTGTGATGGAAAACAAGCATCTGTTACAGATATGAGTTATGATAGTAAAACAGGTTTTACTTTTTCTGGTAAAGATATGGATAAAGAAATTGAAATGACTTTAGAAGAAATGCAGCTAATACAAGAACATATATCAAGAATTACTGAAAAAGATTATGAAATAGCAAGAGCAATTATAGGAGAACAAATTTTAGAACAATTACACATAGTAACTGAACATAAGGAATTAGAAGAATCAACTAAAAAGCAAACAAAAACTAAATCTATACAAGGTCTAGTGCAAGAATCAATAGAAGGTGTACCAGACTTAACAATTTTAGATGATATAGAACAAGCACAAGCAAGGCAACAAAGAACGATTATTGAACAAAGAGAAGGACAAAACTATTCACAAAATATAGGAGATTAGTAATATGGTAGATAATAAATATGCGATAGCATATAGTGAAATATTAGAAATATTAAAACATATTCCAATAGAAGATTATAATAAGATACCCAAAACTAAAATTGAATTGTTTGAAACAAATGCAAACAATGAGTATACATTTAATTATGATCCAAGCAAAACACTAGAAGAGCAAAATGTTTCAAATATTACAAAAGGAATTATAATACTTTTATTTAGAGATTATTGGGCAACCGAAATACAGAGAAATAAGATTATTGCAAAACAGAATTATGATAGAATGAAATTAGAAGAAAAGAAAAAAGAGAAATATAATCTTGATAATATTTTAAATAAAAATCAAGTCATAAATAAAATTACTGAAAAGCATAGTATCGAAGAAGAAAATATGGATATGGTTAAATATAAACAACTAAAATGGTATAATCAAATATTTGATAAAATATTAAATATATTTAGAAAAAAATGAATTATATATTGTTATTAATACATATATAAAAAATATATAGCTGATTTAATTTAAAATGGGCGAAAGAATGTATGATAGATATAAATAGACGTAGATAAAAATAATTAAAGGACTACTAAAACAACTTTTAGTAGTCCTTTAATATAATATGAAAGTTTGCTAAACATAAATACTAAAAACTATTTTTAAATTTATGTCATCTATTCTTTTAACGAATAGATTTTAAATCCACTCACCATATTTTTTTATATATAGTTTCTTTACAAATAGTGCAAGGAAACAGTATAGTATAGGAATAGTTATTATTAAAGCTATATATTTTAAAGGAAGTGCAACTAAACCAATAAAGTTTCCTATAAATGTAAAAGGTATAATTAAAGCAACAATACTTAAAGTAATTGAACTTAAGTATACACCTTTTGATGCATGGCTTTGGAAAAATGGAATTTTAGATGTTCTAATTACATGTAATCCTACTAAATTAGAAACAACTCCATATGAAAACCATATAGTTTGAAATAACGCAACATCTGGAGCTCTTAATTTAAATCCATACCATAATATAGAAAATACTAATAAATCAAATATAGAACTTGTAGGTCCCATAAATAGCATGAAATTTTTTATACTTGTTAAATTCCATCTTCTAGGTTTTTCTAGGTATTCTTTATCAACATGATCGAGTGGTAAAGAAAGTTGTCCAAAATCATAAAGTAAACTTTGAACTAATAATTGAATTGGTGTGATTGGTATAAATGGAAGTAAAATACTTGCTATTAAAACAGAAAGAACTTCACCAAAATTAAAGCTAACTGCCATTTTTATATATTTTAATAAATTACCAAATGTTTTTCTTCCTTCTACAACACCATCTACTAAAACATGAAGATCTTTTTCTAACAAAATTATATCAGCAGTTTCTTTTGCAATATCTACAGCAGTATCTACAGAAATTCCAACTTCAGCATTTGTTAAAGATGGGGCATCATTTATACCGTCACCCATATATCCTACAATATTTCCAGATTCTCTAAGTAATCTTACGATTCTAGCTTTTTGAATAGGTGAAAGTTTAGCTAAAACATTTGTTGAGCGTAGTAATCTAAGTAAAGCCATATCAGATAGTTTATCTACTTTATTACCTGTTAAAATTCTTTTTGTGCTGATATTTACTTTTTCGCAAATAGCTCTTGTAACATATTCATTATCACCAGTTAGAACCATAACTCTAATTCCATATGAGTTTAAACGCTCAATTGCAGATTTAGCGCTTTCTTTTGGGGGATCCAAAAATCCAATAAATCCTAAGAATGTCATTTTAGATTCATCCTTTACAGAAAATTCAGAAATATTTTCTATGTCTGTTTTTTGGCAAACACCGATAACTCTCATTCCCTGTATGTTAAGATTTTTAGAAATAGATAAAATGTTATTTTTTATATCTGAAGTAATAGGATTTATAGTGTCTTTATAATTTACAGTTGTACAAACAGATAAAATTTCTTCTATAGCACCTTTAGTTATTAATTTTTTACTAGTTCCATCAGATACAATAACAGATAAACGTCTTCTAGAAAAATCAAATGGGATTTCATCTATTTTTTTATATTTGCTAGCAATTACATTAATTTCTTCTTTTTCAGCTCTTTTTATGACGGCTTCGTCTATATTTCCTTTTAAACCAGTTTGAAAATACGAATTCAAAAAAACATATTCTAAAATTTTCTTATCTTCATTACCTTTTATATCTAAATATTTTTCTAATACAATATTATCTTCAGTTAAAGTTCCAGTTTTGTCTGTGCATAAAATATTCATGGAACCAAAACTTTGTATACTATCTAGTCTTTTAACTATAGTTTTCTTTTTAGACATTTTTACAGCCCCCTTAGAAAGACTAGAAGATAGAATTACAGGCAAAAGTAAAGGAGTAATTCCAATAGCTATGGCTACAGAAAATGTAAAGGCTGTAAGTGATCCATGTTTTGCATTATTTAGTAAAAATGTAATTGGAATTAATATAAGCATAAATCTTATTAAAAGTTTACTTAAATTGTTAATACCTTTTTGAAAACTGGTTATTGGTTTTCCAGAAGTTATAGTGTTTGCAACTTTTCCAAAGTATGTGCTATCACCAGTTTTTATAACAATAGCTTTTCCACTTCCACTAGTAACATTAGTGCCCATAAAGCAAATTGTGTCTAAATCGGTTATACTTTCAATTTCATCAATAGACGAAAGTTCTGTTGATGAAGATTTTTTTACTGAATCAGATTCACCAGTTAAAGATGATTGAGTGATATATAAATCTTTTGCTTCTAATACTCTAACATCTGCTGGGATGATATCACCTGCAGATAAAAGTATTACATCACCAATAGTAATTTCATTTAAAGGAATTTTTATTTTAGTCTCATTTCTGATAACTGTACAAGTAGTAGCAACTAAATCTTTAAGTTTTTCAGCAGCTTTATTTGAATTATAAACTTCAAAAAATTCAAGTAAGGTACTTGCCAAAACTAAAACTAAAATAACAATAATATTTGCATAACTAGGGGGAGAGGTTAATATTATATCTGTATAAATAAGAATAATAGTGATTCCCATAAGTATTATATTAAAAGGACTAAGTAAACTATCCAAAAGATAGTTATACCATTTTTTTTGTTTTTTTTGTTTCATTTCATTTTTTCCGTATGTAGATAATCTGTTTTCTACTTGCTCGTTAGATAATCCTTTTTCAAGATCGATTTTATATTTTTTTAAGAAATCTTCCTTTGAAGATATACATTCAAAACCATATAATTTTTTTATGTTTATTTTTTCTTCTTTTTTGGACTGTGCCATAAAAATCAACTCTCCTTTTTGTTTATATATTTCTTTTATTGATAAGTAAATTTAGTTATTCTGTATTTAAAGTATTAAGTAAATTATCAGAATCTTCTTTTGATAGATATCCATATTCAACCATGGAATTAATTACTTTTTCTTGTCTTTTTTTAGTTAGTTTTGGATTAACACTTGGGGAATATACACTAGGAGCATTTGGAATTCCAGCAAGCATTGTACATTCATATAGGTTCATATCTTTAGGCTGTTTATTTAAATAGCCTTTTGATGCTTGAGAAATGCCGTAGTATCCATCACCAAAATAAATAGTATTCATATAAAGTTCAAAAATTTCATTTTTAGAATAATTTTTTTCTAAATCATACCCAATTAAAATTTCAGCTATTTTTCTACTAATAACATGTTTTTCAGAAGCAAAGTATAAATTTTTAGCAAGTTGTTGGGTAATTGTACTACCACCTTCTTTTAGTTCTTTTGCTTGTAAATTAGAAAAGATTGCTCTAGATATACCTATTGGGTCATTACACCATGCTTTTCAAAACGGTGGTCCTCAACTGCTATTACAGCGTTTTTAAAATTTGACGGAACATCATTAATAGAGACAAAATCTTCTTTTTCTTTAATTTGTGTTATTTTATCTTTAATGCTTACCTTGGTAATAGCATCTTTATAAAGCAAATAGCCACTAGCGAAAATAGAAGAGAAAATAATTATAAGTATAATTAATATTATAAATAGTATGTGCCTAATAAATTTTTTCATGCAATTTTACACCCCTCCTTGGAGATTATTATACAACAAAAAGAAGAATAACGAAAAAAATTTTAAAAAGTTTTGTAAAAAAATGTTTTATTAGAATATAAAGAAAAATTTAGTGAAAATAATAACCAATTATCTGATAAAAATGCAAAAGTGATATAAATAAGTAAATGCAAGATTTTAATTATAAATATAATAATAAAATTCAAAATATTTATCTATTTTATTTGACAAATTTACATAGTTAATAGATAATATATTTTGAGATAAACAAAAGAGAGTTTTTAAAAATAAAAAACTGGAAATGATACAAAGGAGGAAAAAAATGTATATTTTTAATAGAATTACGGTTACACCACAATTACCTAAAAGAATAGAAAATTTAGGGAAAATAGCTAATAACTTATGGTGGTCATGGAATACTGACTTTTTGAAATTGTTTAAACAAATAGACATAGATTTATGGGAAAGAGTAGGAAAAAATCCTATTAAATTTTTAAAATTAGTGTCACAAGAAAAATTGGAAAATGCAGTAAATAATCAAGAATTTTTAAAAAGTTATGACAAAATAAATAGTAACTTTGAAGGATATATGAACAATAAAAATACATGGTTTTCTAAAGAATATCCAAATAATAAAAGCGATTTAATAGCATATTTTTCAGCAGAATATGGATTAGACGAAATATTGCCTATTTATTCTGGTGGACTTGGAATTTTATCTGGAGATCATCTAAAATCTGCCAGTGATTTAGGTATACCACTTGTGGGGGTAGGACTTTTTTATAAAAATGGATATTTTCACCAAAAAATAGATGGAACTGGCAGACAAGAAACAGAATATACTGCTGTAGATGAATCTACATTACCAATGAAGGTAGTAAAAGATAATAAAGGAAATGATTTACTTATATTTGTTAAGTTCCCAGAAGGAAAATTATATTTAAAAGTATGGCAAATAAATGTTGGTAGAGTAAAATTATATTTATTAGATTCAGATATAGATGAAAATATAGAAGAATATAGAAATGTTACAGCTACATTATATGGTGGAGACCAAGAAATGAGAATAAAACAAGAAATAGTTTTAGGAATGGCTGGAACTAATTTATTAAAAGTTTTAGGATTAAATCCAACAGTTTATCATATGAATGAAGGACATTCATCATTTTTGATACTAGAATTAATAAAAACAATTATGAATGAAAGAAAGGTATCATTTGATATCGCAAGAGATATAGTATCTGCTAAAACTGTATTTACAACACATACTCCGGTTCCAGCTGGAAATGATATATTTCCACTAGATTTAGTAGAAAAATATTTTAAAAATTATTGGACAAGATTTGGAATAACAAAAGAAGAATTTTTTAGATTAGGAATGAAACCAAATGCTATTATTGCAAATAGTGGATTTAATATGGGAATTCTTGCTTTAAAAGTAGCTGGAAAGAAAAATGGAGTAAGCAAATTACATGGAGAAGTATCAAGAGAGTTATTTGGAGAAGTTTGGCCCAATATTGCAGCTAGTGAGTCACCAATAACTTATGTAACTAATGGAATACATACATGTTCATGGCTTCCAGCTAATTTAAAAGAATTATATAATAAATATTTAATTCCTTTCTGGCAAGATAATATTCATGATGATAAAGTATGGGAAAATATAAAAAATATTCCAAATGAAGAATTATGGAATGAACATCAAAAAAGAAAAGCTAAACTAATCGAAATGGTTAAAGATAGTACAACTAAAAGATTAAAAAGAGAAGGATATAGTTATGAAGAGATATCACAAATTATATCAGGGTTAAGTGAAAATAATTTAACAATTGGTTTTGCAAGAAGATTTGCAACATATAAAAGAGCAACTTTAATTTTTAGAGATTTAGAAAGAATTACACAAATATTAAATGATTCTAATAAACCTGTACAATTGATTTTTGCAGGTAAAGCACATCCAATAGATAAAGAAGGACAAGATTTAATAAAATTTATCCATGAAATATCTATGAAACCACAATTTAAAGGAAAAATATTCTTATTAGAAGATTATAATATTGGTATGTCTAGGTATTTGATAAGTGGTGTAGATGTATGGCTTAATAATCCAAGAAGACCAATGGAAGCATCACGGAACAAGTGGACAAAAGGCTTCTGTAAATGGTGTTATAAACTTTAGTGTATTAGATGGTTGGTGGGCTGAAGGCTATAATACAAAAAATGGATGGACAATTGGAACATCTGCAGAATATGAAAATTATGATATTCAAGACAATGAAGATAGTGAAAATATGTATATAACTTTAGAAAAGAAAATAATTCCAATGTATTATAATAAAGATGAAAAAGGTATTTCAAGCAGATGGATGGAAATGATGAAAAATTCTATAATTACTACAGGAGGAAGATTTAGTACAGCTAGAATGTTAGTTGATTATACTAAAAAATTATACATTCCATTATGTAATTTAACTAATAAATATTATAATGATTTAGCAACTGTTACAGAATTTGATGAATGGAAGAAGAATTTAAATAGAAATTGGAATGATATAAAAATTATTGGAGAAGAAAGTAATGTAGATAATATTACAGTAGATGCAGGAAATACAATAGAAGTAAAATGTAGAGTAATGTTACCTAATATAGAAGAAGAGGATGTAGAAGTTCAAGTATATTATGGACAAATAATGGAAAATGGAATAATGGAAAATATTAATATTATTCCAATGAAATTAGTAGAAAAAAATGTAGAAAATAAAGAATATGAATATAAAGCAAAAGTTGAACTTTCTACAGGAGGAGACTTTGGATATACATTTAGAGTTGTTCCAAAAAGCAAAATGGTATTAGACCAAGAAAATTTGAATTTAGTAAAATGGGTTAAAAAATAGTATTAAAGTATATGTAAAAATAGTTTGAAAAGACAAATAAAACACATACAAAATACATAAAAAAAGAGTGTATACCTTGAATATGCTCTTTTTTAATGATATAATACAAATTGTGTTAAAAATATTTATATTTTACCAATGTATCGTAAAGTATAAGCAGATGGAGGGAAAATGATATGAAAAAAACAAAAATAGTATGTACAATAGGACCAGCAACTGCAGATGTTGAAGTTTTAAAGAAAATGATTCTTGCTGGAATGAATGTTGCAAGATTAAACTTTTCACATGGAGGATACCAAGATCAAGAAAGATTTATTAAAGCAGTAAAACAAGCAAGAGAAGAAGTAAATATGCCAGTAGCATTATTACTAGATACACAAGGTCCAGAAATAAGAACTGGAAAATTAGCAGAAGCACCAGCTTTACTAAAAGCAGAAGAAGAATTTACATTAGTAAATGAAGATATAATAGGTGATAATACAAAAGTTTCTGTAACTTATAAAGATTTATATAAGGATGTAAAACCAGGAACAACAATACTTATAGATGACGGTAAAATAGAAATAGAAGTAGATAGAATAGAAGGAAAAAATGTTGTTTGTAAAGTAATGAATGGTGGAGAATTAGGAAATAGAAAAAGTATAAATGTTCCTGGAACACATATTAATTTACCAGCATTAAAAGATAAAGATATACAAGATTTAAAAGATGGATGCAAAGGAGATTTTGATTATATCGCAGCATCATTTATTAGATCAGCAGATGACGTTTTAGCTATTCGTAAAGTTTTAGATGAAAACGGTGGAAAAGATATAAAAATAATTTCTAAAATAGAAAGTCAAGAAGGAATAGATAACTTCCAATCTATTTTAGAGGTTTCAGATGGTATTATGGTTGCTCGTGGTGATATGGGAGTAGAAATACCAATGGAAGAAGTTCCAATTGTTCAAAAAAGATTTATAAAAGAATGTAATAGAGCAGGAAAAATGGTTATAACAGCAACTCAAATGCTTGAATCAATGACAACAAATCCAAGAGCTACAAGAGCAGAAGTTTCAGATGTTGCAAATGCAGTATTTGATGGAACTGGTGCTATAATGTTATCTGGTGAAAGCGCAATGGGTAAATACCCTGTTCAATGTGTTGAAACAATGACAAAAATTGCTACAGCAGTAGAAGCTTCTATAAATTATGGTAGAAGATTTAAAAGAAGAGAATATGACTTAGAGACAAAAAATTATGAATTCTATTTAGCACATTCTATATGTTCTACAGCATTACAAATGAATGCAAAAGCTATATTTGCATATACAGAATGTGGTGATACACCAAAATTATTATCTAGCTTTTTACCATGTTGTCCAATATATGCAGTAACAAGCAAAGAAAAAACATATAAACAATTAGCATTAGCTTGGGATGTTACACCTATACTTGTAAAAGAAGATGTACCAGCTAAAGAATTAATTGCAAAAGGAATAGAAGTTGCAAAACAAGCTGGGTATGTAGCTTCAGGTGATATTGTTGCAATCGCTGGAGGAGAATCAATTTTACCAGGAAATAAAGATGATGTAATGAATAGAACTGTTGGTGGAGTAATTAGAATTTAAAAATATTTGATAAAAGCTAAAAAATAACTGATAAATATAAAATAACTAGTTAAAAAATAAATAAAAAGTCTTAAATTATTAAAAAATAATAATTTAAGGCTTTTTTTATAGAAAAGATTTTTTTCGAAATTGCATGGTATATAAAAAAATTCTAACATTGATACTAGAAAAATTGGTTTGGGATTTTTCTATAAAGCAAATTTTTATGTTTTTAGAAATCTTAAAAATAGTAATAAGAAGCATAGATTGGAGAAAAAGGTTAAAAAAGCAAGGTTTTGTTATGTTCTAAAACATGTAACATCTAATGTGGATTTGTCATAAAATGTATTATAACTATAAAATAAGGAGGAAGTTAAAATATGTATAATCGTAGATACAATAGATGTTGCTGTCAAAAAAATTACAATGAAAAAGTAATAGAAGACATATGTAATGATGTAGGAACTACAGCTGAGTATAAGTGTGAATGTACAAATTCTTGTGGCTGTAAAACCACATGTGTTTGTAGTAAAAATAATTGTGGTTGTGGATTTGATGAAGAAGAATCTGTTTTTCCACAAAATCCAATGTTTGGCCAAAGTTATGTTCCAATTCAGGAGATGGATAAGACATTCGTACCTTGTGTTGGATTAAAAATGGGGACTATATTTCCAGAATTAGTAAGTCCATATGTTCCATGCCAAAGTATAGAAGAAAATGCATTTATAAAAGCAAAAAATGAAATAGGAAAGGGGTGCAATAAATGATGAACTTTAACGATAATTGTGATTGCGGTTTTGAAAAGCCCACTTCTTGTATGCAAGATAAATGCAAATGTAATTGTAAATTTGAGTTTGAACCTAAAATAGAAGATGTATCAGATGAGATGACAAGAGAAGAAATGGCTAAAAAATTAAAATGTTACAGATTTGCAATTATAGAACTTGGATTATATTTAGATACACATCCAGATGATGAAAAAGCAATATGTTTGCATAAGGAATATTGTAATAGATTTAAAGTATTATCAGATAAATATCAAAAAGTATATGGGCCATTAACAATAATGTTCCCATGTAATAAATGGAGATGGCTTGAAGAACCATGGCCATGGGAAAGGGGGAATTTTTAATGTGGACTTATAACAAAGTTTTAGAATATCCAGTAAATATAAAATGTCCAAATCCACGTTTAGCTAAATTTATAATTAGTCAATATGGCGGTCCTGATGGAGAACTTGCAGCATCTCTTAGATATTTATCTCAAAGATTTGGTATGCCAGATCAAAAAGCAAAAGCTATATTAAATGATATTGGTACAGAAGAACTTGCTCACTTAGAAATGGTTGGAACAATAGTACATCAACTAACTGATGGAGTATGTCCAGAAGAACTAGCAAAGGCAGGTCTTGGAGCATATTATACAGATCATGGTGTGGATGTTTATCCGCAATCTGCTGCAGGAGTTCCTTTTACAGCATCATATATTGCAGCAAAAGGTGATCCAATTGCAAATCTTCAAGAAGATTTAGCTGCTGATAAATAAGATTTTAAGTGCAACCTTTAATAGAAAAAACATAAAAAAACCTTGTAAATACTGGATTGAATAGGGTTTTGTAACAAAAAAGTTTCAAATGTTGCACTAATAAGACTACTAATCTGAATAGTTTACGAAAGTGCAACCAAAATAATGAATGTTTATATTGAATGAAATGCTACAGTTAATAGGCATTACCGAAAAAAAGGTAATGTTTATTTTTTTTAGGCAAAAGTAAAAAAATAGAGCAAAAAATGCCAATTTTAAAATAGGTCTAAAAATTAACCCTATTTTAAAAAGTAGCAAAAAAAGACAAAAAAGCAAAGAAAAATCAAGTAAAGAGGTGATTAAAATGTGGAAATTTATTTTAGGTTTTATTTTAGGAGCTGATTTTGCAATAATTTTATATGCAATAATTCTTGTTGGCAAAAGGAGTGATTCTCAAGATGAACAATGAAAATAAAATTGGCTATTATGCAATCATTCCAGCAACAGTTTTATTTAATGAAAAAATCAAAGCAAATGAAAAATTACTATATGCAATAATAACAGTTTTATCTAACAAAGAAGGATATTGTTTTGCTTCTAATAGTTATTTAGGAAATTTGTTAAATGCTAAACCTCATACTATTTCAAAATGGGTCTCACACTTAAAAGAGCTAGGATTTGTATGTTTAGACATTATTAGAAACGACAAAGGTGAAATTATACAAAGAAGGATTTATCCTAATGATACACCCTATTCGATAAATAGGACATACCCCTATTCGATAGAAAAGACAGAGGGTATGTCCCAAAAAGGACAATATAATAATATAATAGATAATAATATAAATAATAAGATAGATAGATTATTTAATTATATATTAGATAATGAAAAAGAAGTTCCAGAGGAATTTATAAATGTAGAATACAATGAAATAATTGTAGCTTTAAAAAGATACGAAATGTTATACTCTAAAGAGAGTATAGATTATATGTCTAAAGAAAATCTAGATAAAATTAAGGATATAACATATATTATTGCATTGATGGTGAGGAACAAAATGTTCTATTTATCTAATAAAGTTAGTAGAGATAAATTGATTCAATTATATAATGATTGCAAAAATAGGGAGAATCAATATAAAGGAACAGATAATCAAATTGAAAATTTTATTAACTATTATTATAAAAGCGTAGAAAATGAATTAACGAAGGAAGTAACAAAACCTTCTTTTTTTATGCCAGATAATAGTGAAATAGAAATTTAATATATAGTAGAGGAGGTGTTTCTTATGCCATATCCATAAGGTATAAAAAATAAGATATTAAGAGAAAGGAGAATTTTTCAATGAAGATTTACAAAGTAACATATAGAAACATTTATATTGAATCTGGTGAAAACGAAACTATTACAACAGTTTTTTTAGATAAAACTTTAGCTCTTAAATTTTATCAAAGAGAAAAAGAAAAGATAAAAAAACAGGAAGAAGAATTAGATATGGAAGATTATTGCATTGATGAAACCGATTCATTATACGAAAGATATTTAGATGGACGCTCTGCCGAAGATTCTATTGCCGTTTTTATAGAAGAAGATGAAACCTATGATGAAAGAATGTTACAAGAATTACAAAAATCACAAAGCGAAAAGGATAAAGACTATGAAATGTAAGAAAATATTAGTTATAATGCTAATTCTTATATTTATTATAGTCTTTTCTATATGTGTGTATTTATTGTTAAAAGATCTGCAAGAGTTAAATGAAAGCAATGAATCTACAGAAGATTTGATTGAAGAATCCGTTGAAATAAATGAAGAAACACAGGAAAAGAAAATAGATTGGGATTATCTAAAATCAGTTAATGAAGATATAGTTGCTTGGATTGAAATTGAAGGCACGAATATAAATTATCCTATTCTAAAAGATAAGGATGTTTATTACTTAAAACATTCATTTGATAAGTCATATAATAGTAATGGATCTATATTTACAACAGATTTATTACCATTTGAAACTAATGAAACAATAGTATATGGGCATAATATGAGGAATGGAAGTATGTTTTCAAATTTGGGTAATTATTTGGATAAGGATTTTCTTTATTCTCATCTCAAATTTAAAATATATACTCCAAATTGCGACTATGAAGCAACAATTTTTAGTGTGTATTCTATAGGAATTTCAACTGAAAGTAATAATATAAAATTATTAGATTTTAGTGAAAGAATAAAATACTATGAAAAGGCTAGTAAATATGATATTGAATATAATGGAGGTATCAATAAAATAGTTAAGTTATCTACTTGTTCTTATATAAATGCAAAAACAAGACCAACAGATCAGAGATACTACATTATTGCTAGTCTTATACCTATGTAAAAAAGAAATTGTGGAAAAAGAGCTGACAAATTTAAAAATTCACGTTATTATTATGGTAGGAGGTGTCTATTATGATGAAAAAGAGAATCCTTATAATAATAACAATTTTAATATTAGTAGTTCTTGGAATTATAGGAAGTATACATTTTCTATCATACAAGAATGACAGTCAAGCTAAAATAGAAAGTTCAAATGAAATAAATACTTTGCCAGAAAATACAATAAATTCTATTGCAGATGATGAAAATACAGTAGTTAATGAGATGGAAAATAACACAGTTGAAGAAAATACTGAAACTATTATCACAGGAATAAGCAACGAAGCTATAGAAACTGTTGAAAAGAAACAAGAAACTCAAACAACTACGAAAAATACACAATCATCTACTCAAACAAAGAGTAGTTCATCAAATAATTTAAGTACACCAAAGAAAGAAAATGTAACACAAAGTACAAGTCAAACAACAACATATACATCTACAACTACTTCAGTAACTAATCCTACTTCTCAATCATCAAGTAGTCAAAATAATAAACAGGAAGAAACTAAAACAGAGCAAAAAGTTGAAAGATGTACTAATAATAACAATCACGGAATGAATATAGGAAACTCAGGAAAATGGTTTAATTCTAAAAATGATGCTATTGCTTACTATAATCAAGAAATAAAATATTGGGGAGATCAATGGGAAAACAACAAAATAGATAATGACACATATTATAAAAATTGTCCTTCTGGATATGAAGTATGGGATTGTATGTATTGTGGTAAATGGACTATAAACTTTTATTACAGATAAGTAAAACTATATAAAGGTCAAGATTGAGTTCTTGGCTCTTTTTTTATGGGAGGAAAACTATGATAAAAAGAGTGTTAAAAATAATAGAAAGATTAAATGCAGAAAAATCTAAATTTGTAACTGAACAATCTAAACTACAAAAGAAAATTGATGATATTGACATTGAAATAAAAAATTATACTACAATAAAAAAGGAATATGAAAAATTAGAGAAAAAATTTATTGATTGCACACATCCTAAAGAGGAAAAAAATAATGAATGAGCAGGATAAAAAATTATTAGAACTTTATTTAAAGGATGCTAGAAAAAAGAAAATATTTTTTCTTATTATTGCAATATTTCTTATAATAAGTATTTTTTTTTATGGATTTTATGCTAAATATAAACAATCATCAAATGATATAGACAACTTTATCCAAAAAGATGATGAAAACAATATTATCAATGAAAATAATACAGATGAAGAAACTACTTCAAATATTGAAAATATAACGATTAAAGAAAATACGGAACAGGTAGAGGAAGCAATGAAAGATAATACAAATATAGTTGCAAAAGAAGAAAATACAAAGCAAGAAATAAAAGAGAATCCTAAAGAAAATACACAGACTACTACTGCATCAAGTGAAAATAAAGAGAAAAACACAAAGAAAAAACCAGTAAATAAAGATTTTTTATTTACAGATGGATATACTATGGATAATGTAACACAAGCTGCACAAAAATATTTAAAGTCTTATGATTTTAGTGGCGAGTGTGTTCCTATAAAAGACAATGAAGGTGTTTATTTAGGAATGAGAGTAACATTTTATTAAAGGGATTTTGTACCCTTTATTTTTTTGCAAATTTTTAAGAAAAGGAGATTTTGAAAGTGAAAATTATGAAAAAATATATGTTAAATAAAAAAGTAATTGCTATGTTACTATTAATTATTACAATGTTAACAAATATCAGTCCTGTGTTTGCAGTTTCTGGAAGTGGAACTTTTGCAGGAGGACAATATGCTTCTGGAATGTTAACTACAGATCATTCTACAGGCTCAACAGGAGTTTTAATTAGAAGATTAATAAATACTACTACAGGAGAAAAATACACAGTTTTTTGTTCCGAACATGGTGTGGATTTTAAAACTGGAACATCGTATAATGGAACATATTATACTCCTACAGATGCAACAATAAAACGAGCTTGTAAAATTGCTTATTTCGGCTGGTATAAAGACAATGGTAATTATGTTGTTGATGGAGGAATATTGGCTAGTGATATGAAATGGGTAAAACAGGCTTATGTTTTTACACAACAATATATTTGGGAAACTTTAGGACAATCAAGTGCTACATTCAGAGATGCAACAGTTCAAGCAAACTATGTAGCATTTAAAAACGATATAAATAATAAAATAAATAATATGCAAAAAAGACCTAGTTTTGATGCAACAACTATTGAAATAAATGCTGGTGAAACTAAGGTTTTAAATGATACAAATGGAGTATTAGCAGATTATTCAAGTATAGATAATACAAAAGATAATGTGAGATTCCAACATAATAAAGGAGAAAACACATTAACAATTTCAGTATCAGAAAACTGTACAGTAGAAAGATTAAATATTTCTGATAACCTATTTCAAAGTTGGGGGTTAGTAAAAGAAGAGTCAAAAGATCAGGACACAACAGTATATTTTTCTTTTAAAACTGGAGTTCAAAATCAATTAATGGCTTTACACTATAATGATCCAGTACCTATGGCAATGAGTTTGAAAATTAACTTATTTGGAAAATTAGATATTGGAAAAAAAGACAATAAAGGAAATTATGTGCCAGATACAAAATTTAAAATAAGTTACAATGCAGATATGTCTAATCCAATAGGAACATATACAACAGGTTCTAATGGAAAGGTATTAGTTGATGAATTAAGACCAGGTACTGTATATATTCAAGAAACTGATGTACCTAAACATTTAGTATTAGATACAACCATAAGAAGTGCAATTGTGAAAACAGCACAAACAACATCTTTTGAAGCAACTAACAAGTGGAAACAAGGGCGTATTCAAGTAGTCAAAAAAGATGCTGAAACAAACAAAGTTGTAAATAAAGCAGGAACAATTTTTGATATTTATGATTCTAATAATAAAAAAGTAGCATCTATAACTACAAATGAAAAAGGTATTGCTACATCTGAATTATTAGATTATGGTACTTACTATGTAAAAGAATCAACAGCACCCAATAAATATACTATTAAAGTTGAAGTTAGTGAAAATATTGGTGTTGTCGAAGATGGAAAAACATATCAAATTACTATCGTAAATACTCGTGTAAAAGGTAGTGTAACAATATCTAAAGAAGATACTAAAACAGGAAAACAAGCACAAGGAGAAGCAACTCTTGAGGGTGCTATTTATGGAATTTATGCAAGAACACCTATACTTGATCCAGCAGATGATACTATGATATATAACACAGATGTGAAAGTAGCAGAAATGACAACTAATAAAGAATCAAATGCTACAATGAGTAATTTGTATCTTGGAGAATATTATATAAAAGAAATAAAACCAAGTCGAGGATATAATCTAGATAATACAAAATATAATTTTGATTTAACTTATGAAAATCAAAATGTTAAAGTAGTTACTAAACATGTAACTGTAAAGGAAAGAGTAATTTCACAAGCATTTCAAATTATAAAGATTTCAAGCGATGAAGCTGGTGAAGCAGAATTATTGCCTAGTGCAGAATTTACAATAAAAGCACAAAAAGATATTGAAAAATACGGATCTTGGGATGCTGCACCAATTACCAAAAATGCAAATGGTGAAACTGCATCAATATTAAAAACAGATTCAAAGGGATATGCAATAAGTGATAGACTTTCTTTTGGAACTTATGTTGTAAGAGAAACTTTAGTTCCAGAAGATAAATACAAAGTAGAGGACTTTAAAATAGTTATTTCAGAAGATAGTGATAAACCTCAAACTTGGAGAGTATTTAATGATACAAGTTTCACATCTGTTTTAGCAATAGTAAAGAAAGATGCAGAAACAGAAAAGGTTGTAAAAATAGAGGGTGCATCATTTAAAATTAAAAATTTAGATACTAACGAATATTTTGGATATTGGGAATGGAATCCATTACCACACTATGTAAGTACATGGACAACGAATGAAACTGGTACAGTAATGACTGGAGATAAATTAAATGTAGGAAATTATCAACTAGAGGAGATTAAAGGACCAAAAGGATATTTAATTAGTTCTCAACCTGTAAAATTTAAAATTTCATCAAGCTCAGCCTATGAAACATTACCAGATGGAAAAACATCTGTTATTACAGTTGTTCAAAAGGATACATCTGTAAAAGGAAAAATTACTGTAGAAAAATGTGGTGAAGTTTTGACAGATTTTAAGGATGGAAAATTTGTTTACGAAGAGAAGGGACTTGCTAATGCAAAATATGAAGTATTTGCAAGAGAAGATATATATGATCCATCAAATGATGGGACAATCATTTACAAAAAAGGAACTGTTGTTGATACTATCATAACAAAATTAGATGGAAAAGGAACATCAAAAGAGTTACCTTTAGGCGAATATTCTGTAAAAGAGGTAAATGCACCAGAAGGATTTGTTTTAAGTGATGAAGTTAGAAATGTATCTTTAAAATATAAAGATCAAAATACAGCCATAGTATTTGACAATACTTCATTTACTAACGAAAGGCAAAAAATAGACATTAATGTTTACAAAAAAGATGCAGAAAATGATGTTGGACTTTTAGGAGCAACATTTGGATTATATGCTAAAGAAGACATTAAAAATTATAAAGATGAAATAGTGGTAACAGCAGGTACGCTAATTGAAAGCGTAACAAGTGATACAGAAGGAAAAGTTTACTTTACTTCTGATTTACCTTTAACTAATTTTGAAATAAAAGAAATTCAAGCACCAATTGGATATGCTTCAAGTAATGAAACAATAAAGGTTGATGCAACTTATAGAGGACAAGATACCAAAGTTGTTGATTTAGAATATGAATTTAAAAATAAGATAATAAAAGTAGAAGTTTCAAAGCAAGATATTACTGATTCAACAGAAATTGAAGGAGCTTATTTAACTGTGTATGAGAAAGATAATCCAGGAGCAATTTTTGATACTTGGATTTCAACTAAAGAACCTCATTTAATAAAAGGGCTAGAAGTTGGTAAAACTTATGTATTAAAAGAAACATCTGCACCTTATGGATTCACAATATCTGATAATGTAGAATTTACTATTAATGATACTGGCGAAATTCAATCTGTAGTTATGAAAGATGAGTTAGTTTTAGGAAAACTTAAATTTAACAAATATGGAGAAATTTTTAACCAAACAATAATAGGACAAAATGAATTTGGAAAAATAGAATCGCCAATATGGAATAAATCAAATTTATTAAATGCTGAAATTACGATATATGCTAACGAAGATATAACTATAGGAAATACAACATACTATAAAAAAGGCGAAAAAGTACAGACACTAGAAAGTGATTGGGAAGCAGTATTAAGCAAAGAACTACCAGTTGGAAGTTATTATTATTTAGAAACAAAAGTGCCACATGGTTATGTTGCTGATACAAATAAACACTATTTTACTATTGAAAATACACAAATAAAAGAAGTACAAATAATAGAATCAACATTAACAAATATAAGGGCAAAAGTTAATATTGATATGACAAAGATACTAGAAGAACAAAAAATATTTATAAATGATGAGGCTTATAAAGACGTTGTTTTTGGTATTTATGCAAGAGAAAATATTTATGATTACATGGGAAATGTAGCAATAGAAAAGGGTACAATGATAGCAACAAGTGGAATAACAAAAGAAGGAACATTAGAAAATGTGCCAGATTTACCTAATGGAGTTTATTACCTAAAAGAACTTGCAACAAATTCTCAATATATTTTGAATGAAACAGAATATGATTTTGAAATTAGTTATAAAGGACCAAGTATTACAGAATATGTAGTTCAAATAGGAAAAGAAGGAAAAATAGGCAATGAACTTGCTCGTGGTACAATTCAAGTGAAAAAAGTTGATACATTAGATGAAAATATAAAACTTAAAAATGTAGAATTTAATATTTCTACAAAAGAAGATATGAGTAATGTAATAACTACAGAAAAAACAAATGAAGAAGGCATTGCAACTTTCAATGAATTAGAACTTGGAACATATTATATTCAAGAAGCTAAACAAGTTGATGGATATACTTTAAACAATACTATTTATAAAGTTGAAATTAAAGAAGATGGAGATATTTTAATAATAGCTTGTAAAAATAAGCCAACTGAAATGGTATTTAGCAAAGTTGATGAAACAGGAACTAATGAATTACCTGGTGCAACAATACAAATAATTGAAAAAGAAACAGGAAACATTATAGATGAATGGGTATCTACAGAAGAAAATCATAAAATTAATTATTTGACAGAAGGAAAAGAATATACTATGAAAGAGATTACTGCACCTTATGGTTATGAAATTGCAGAAGAAATAGATTTTGTAGCTGGTGATGGAAAGAAAATTATAATGAAGGATATGCCAATTCTAAAATCTGTAAGAGTTGAAAAGTTGGATAAAACTACAAAAGAACATATTAAATCTAATAAATTTATATTTGGAATTTATGAAGATAAAGATTGTACTAAACTAATTAAAGAAGCAGGGGCAAACGAATATGAGGGTACTGCATTATTTGAAGGATTAAGATATGGAACTTATTACATTAAAGAAATAAAAGCACCTTTAGGATATAAACTTTCAGAACAAGTTGTAAAAATAGAAATAAACGAAAAAGGTGTTTTGGCAGATGGTAAAGCACTAGAAGAAAAAGATAATGTATATGGTTTTGTTTATTATAATTCACTATTACCTTCAATTCAAACAGGTAATGAAAGCAATTATATTTTACTAGGAAGTTTAGCACTAATTTCTCTACTTGGAATAGTTGGAGGCATTACAATATTAAGAAAAAAATACAAAGAAGAATAATTTGAGTGGGTGAAACTCCCACTCTTTTTCATTCGTGAGAAAAGAGGAAAATATGAGAAGCAATATAATTTATAATTTTGAGGACTTTAGAGCATTAGTGACGAATAAGGCTAAAGAAGGTGCTTATTATTTATTATATGATGATTTTTATTTTGAACAAATAGATAAAAACATGATGATAACGAGAGAAGTATTTGCTACAGCTGGAAGATATACAAGATCATTTAATGTAGTAAAATATATAAACTTTAAATTAAAAGACCAATATACAACAAAAGAATTAGCTGAATTTATAGAATTATTAAGAAAAAATACAAGAATACTTCTTACAATATATAATCAAAAAGAATGTTTTTTGTTATTTATAAGCAATAAAGATGACTCAAAATTAGAAAATCAAATAGAAAAACTAATAGAAATGGAGCAATAACATGAGAAAAGAAATAAGAATAATTACTACTAAAAGAGGATATGGAAATATCATAAGGAGTTTAAAAACTTTTAATAATCAGAAGATAATTGACAATATAATCAATGAAAAAACATGTCAAACTTATGGAGGAATAGTTTTTTTAAAATGGGATAATCCACAAGATTTTAAGTTAATACAAACTATAATAATATGTTTAATGAGTCATAGAAATTCATATACAATATGCAAAATAGAAGATGAAGCAGTTTGTACTTATTGTAAAAATATAGAACATAAGAATCTGCCAATACCAGTTATAGATTGTAAATTTAAAGATGAAGAAACAATAGAAAAACTAAAAGCTCTTACAAACAAAAGAAGAAAAGGAGGAAAAACAAATGGGATATAGATCAGATATTAGAATTATAACAAGCGAAAAGGGATTTGAAGAATTAAAAAAGTTTGTGACAAAATATTTAAAAGAGCACAATGAGGATTACAATCTTTTAGAAAATTGTGATATAAAACAAGAAGGAAAAAAACAATGTTATTTTGGTTGGAACTATGTAAAATGGTATGAAAATGATTATGAAGATGTGGATGCTATAATGGAAGGATTACAGCATTTGAGTGACAAAGAATATTCATATAGATATATGAGAATTGGAGAAGAATATGATGATGTTGAAGAACAATATTGTGATGGAGAAAAGGATAAAAATATTTTTCTAGAATATCCAAGTATGATACGAGAATTTGATGATGAATATGTTAAGGAACAACTAAAAGAAAATGATAAAATAATTGAAATCGAAACAGACAAGGAAAACATAGATATATGAGTGCTTATGACGAAATATTATCAAGTTCCAATATAATAAATATTCTTGAATATTATGGATTAAAAGTTGCTAAAAATAAATGTATTTGTCCTTTTCATAGTGATACGCATCCTTCTATGATGGTAAACACTAGCAAAGGTATTGCAAAATGTTTTGCTTGTGGCTCTGGAGGAAATGTTGTATCATTTATCCAAAAATATGAAACAGAAATAAATCATAATGCAATAAGCACAGTAGAAGCTATGCAAAAAGCAATAGATATACAACATTTGAATATTGTCCTTTCACAAAACAATAAAATGCCTCTAACCGAAGAACAAAAGAAACAAAAGACATTATCTAACATTCTAAAAGATGCAATTACTATTTGCGAGAATAATTTAAAAACTAAAAATATAGATGGAGAGAGAACTCTCGACTATCTTAAAAGTAGAAACTTATCTGAACAAATAATCAATAATTTTCATATTGGATTCAATCCTACTTATGATAATATAACTAATAATTTATTATCAAAGTACAATATGAAAGATTTAATAGAAGTAGGCATTACAAAGGAATCTAAAAATGATTATATTGATATATTTAGCCATAGAATAATGATTCCTATATTTGACCAATATGGAAATCCTGTTGGATTTGGAGCGAGAGTATTAGGAGATGCAAAACCTAAATATATTAACACTATGGCAACTCCGTTATTCAATAAAAGTGAATTACTATTTAATTATCATAAAGCAAAATCTTTTGCTAGAAATTATGAAATGATAGTAGTCGAAGGATATATGGATGTTATAAGTGCTAATGCAATGGGATTTGCAAATACTGTAGGGATAATGGGAACTGCATTAACAAAAGAACAAATTGAATTACTAAAGAAATTAAAGTGTGAAATTACTCTTTCCCTTGATAATGATGATGCTGGTAAAAATGCAATGATTCGAGTTATACCAGAATTATTAAATGAAGGACTAGAAGTAAATGTATTAGATATATCAAAATTAGAAGGTAAATACAAAGACTTCGGAGATTTACAAATTGCAAATGTAAAAAAGGAAGATGTTTATAAAACAAAAATATCTGCCTTTATTTTTTTACTTGAAAATCAATATTTACAAAATAAAGAATTAAATGTTGATAATATCTATAATACTTATAAAAAGATGCAAAGAGATGGTTTAATTAAAGATACAAAAGATATTCTTCGCTTTAAAGAATATGTAACAAATAAAACCAATTTTAGAGTAGAGGAGGTTGAAGATATTATTATGCCAAAAGAAGTAAAACAAGAATCCAGAGTTGAAAGATATAAAGGCTTATTTTTCTATTACTATATAATGGATCATTTGAAAAAGTATGCGACTAATCATCAAGATAGAATATTACAAAAATATCTTGAAACGAATGCTATTACACAAGAACTAATTGAAGAAACATTGAATAATGAAAATTATTTAAAAGATGGAGAAAATACAATAGATATTTCAAGATATGTAAATGAGTACATCTATACATCTGATGATTATATAAAATTTAAAAATGATAAAATTTTTATTCTAGAAAATTTACTAAACAATGTAAAAAGTTTTGATCAAGAAGGAAATGTTGTAAATATAAAATTATCTGTAGAGCAAAAAGATATTGTTTTAAAGCAATATGCAGAAAGTTTTGAAACTAATATAAAAGATTATATTGAAAACAATCCAGATGAGTTTGAGGATTTATTTATCGCTAATAATACTTCGCAATTTGAGAAATTATTTCCTAAAACTTATGTTGAATCACTAAAAGAACAGGCAGTCAGTAGATTTAAAAATGAAAATGTTATGGAAGCAGTAAGATATGGTTTAGCATATCCAGATAATATGAAATCTGCAATGACTAGACAATTTGTGAATAATGACAAATACAAGACTTTACTTGTTTTCAATAATAATAAAAATATTTTAGGATTAACACCAGAAAATATTATGAAAGAAACGAAAGAAGAATTAGAAAAAAAGCCAGAGAAAACAAAACAAAAAGAACAAGATGACATACAAAAGACAGAAGTTGAAACTGTAAAAAATAATAATGATATGTCTGTATTTATTAAATTATCTGGAAAAGAAAAAGAATCGTTTAAAGGTATTTATTTGCCTATTGATAGTGGAACACAAGTATTTATTCCAAAACAATTATATAGAATTGATGATGGAAAACTACAGATATTAAACTCACAATCAAAATCGGCAAATATGAGCGAATATGCAGTAGATGAAAATACTAGAACTAAAAAATTTATGAATAGATTAACATTAGATAATTTTTATCACAAATATTTTAATTTATATGAAATTTCAATGGAGAAAGAGGTGATTCCAAGTGCAAGCTACTAATAAAAGTGATGCAACGCAAGTTTATGAAGGTGCAGAAAGAGCTACAAGAGTTGGTATAAAAGATTTCTTTAAATATATTTTAAAGCCATTTTCAGTATTTAGTTATCATTATTTTGTTGAAGGTATAAAAGCAGTACAAAAAGATGGGCCAACAAAAGAATTAGAAAAAATAACTAATCTTTCCTATGATGAAACAATAAGAGTAATGGAAAAGTGTCAAAAAGATGGAATTAGAGTTGTTGCAAGTGAAAGAAAACTATCAACTGAAAATACAGAGTTTGGTAAGAAAAAATCACTATTTCAACAAAAAAGAATAACAAAATACGCAAGAAGAATAAAAAGTTTAAGCGATTTTAAAACACATTTCCCTAGAATTGCAAAATTGTTGTATATAAATAGACTTATGGCTAGATATGAAAAGAAACAAGCAGAGCAAGTGAAATCACATCAGAATAAAAGATATAATATCTATTTCAATAAATCTAAACAGGGATATATGGGAGATAGAATTGCAGACTTAATAGAATATAGAACTAAAATCTCAAAAGACTTATTTGATGACAATATACAAGCTGCAATAGAAGAAACAAAAGAAAAAGGACAGACTTTAAATGCACAGGAATTGAAAGATTTATCAGAAAGTCTAAATTTACACGAAATGGGTGAAGTCGAAGTTGAAGAATTTAAGAAAGACTATTGTATTCACTCTATGCCTTTCTCTGCTTTTATGAGTATAAAAGATGATTTAGAAGTCGCAGATATTCCTTATGGAATGAAAGTTGTTACAAATGATGAAGATAAAAAAATTGCTAGTATATACTTTGAAAATAAACATTTAGAAAGATATTCGGAACTTGGATTTAATAATGTAGGTCAGATTCGTGTGTATGGATCTGATAATAAAAATATGCAATGGAATATCAATTCACAAGATGAAATAATATCTTTCAAGACAAAACTTGGAGAACAAGAAAGACAAACTTATGAAACATTAAGTGGTAAAAATTATATTATGAAAAGAACAGAGAATGAGTGTGTTTGGACTGTTTTTAAAAATGATATAAAAGAACTTGCAGAAAAGGAAAAAAAAAGGAATGTAGTAAATGAGGATTTAGAAAAGCATAATATCTTTGAAGAACTTGAAAAAGAAGTTGCTAATTCTCCTACTCTAACAGAAGATAAGAATATAGAAATAAATATAGCAGATGAAAAAGAAGTAGGTGAGTAAAATGGATAAGATACAAGAAAAAGCATATTTTAACATTGGAAATAGTGAATACTATGAAGGCTATCATATAAAAGATGAGCGTTGGAATGGTTGGGCTAGACCTTATTTTGAAAAATGTATCGCAGAATTATTTGTAAATAATTTTGCTACAAGAGATTTTCAAATTGTATATGATAAATATACAGATTGTTATATTTGTAAAACATTAGAAAATGATATAGTTACTGCAACAGATATAGCAGAGAAAAAAATCATAAATACAAAAGAAGGAGCAAAAAAAGTATATGATTTTGGCTCTATAGGATGGACTTGGGATGATTATACTCTTGATGAAATAAAAAATCGAGAGAATATTCATATAATTACTCCAGATAAACTTATAGAAAAAGATTCTATAAATTTAGATTATTAAAAAATGGGAGGTGATGCAAATATGCTGGTGAAAAGAAATAAAAAGAGTTCAAAAGTATTATTTGTAATAGTTTTTGCAATTATATTTTACTATATGTTAAGAGTAACAACTCTGGTGTCTAGCAATGGTGGAAATTGGTCTTTTGATTATTTTACCATTGCTCTGAATGAATTATATAAAATTAACACTCCAATAGATTTTTCAAGAAATAACTTTCTTGTATCTAGTGGGGTGTCTTTTTTTGTTTTAATGATTTACGAAACTTATAAAATGCAAAACAAAAAGAATATACAAGAAAACACCTATGGCTCTGCTGAATGGAAAACTCCAAATGATATAAAAGATAAAAGAGATAAGAACTTTGAAAATAATATGATTTTAACACAGACAGAATTGATTTCTAAAAATATGAAAATTAGCAAAATGAATAGGCATGTTATATTGATAGGTAGGCCTGGAAGTGGTAAGTCGAGATATTATTTTAAGCCTAATATTCTAAATGCAAATGGAACAATAATCGTAACTGATCCTAAACGGAGAACTTTTGCGAGATTGTGGTTATTCATTAAAGAAAAAAGGCTATACAATAAAAGTTCTTAACCTTGATGATAAGTCTTGTTCGGATTGCTACAATCCACTAATGTATATTAAAGAAAGTCATAATAATATTGGTTATTATGATGAGGAACATCCAATACAAGAAGATGATGTAATGAGCTTAATAAATACAATAATGGCAAATACTAAAAGCGAAAATATACAAAATACTTCTGGAGATCCATTCTGGGAAAAAGCAGAAATGATATATCTTCAAGCCTTATTTTACTATACATTAAGACATTATGATAAGGCACATCAGAATTTTACGACAGTTTTAAATCTAATTCGTTTATCAAATCCAGATTCTACAGGTGTATCAAATTTAGATAGGTTGTTTGATGCTTGGGCAAAAGATGAGCCAGAGGCAATAGGTGTAAAACAATATAAGCATTTTAAAGTTGCAGCATCTGCACCCAAAATGATGAGTACAATTATTATGGTTGCAACTGCAAGATTAGCTTCATTCAATATTAAAGAAATTGCAAATATGACTGATACAGATACTATGGAACTTAACAGAATAGGGATGCCTTTGGATGACAATTCTCCATTATTGAAACAGATAAATAGTGAATCGAATAAAACTATTGGAAATGGTAAAGTTGCCTATTTTGTAATAACAAAACCAAGCAATAATACTTTTAACTATTTAGCGAGTATTTTTTACACACAAATATTTGAGATTATTGATGAAAATGCAAAATTATGTGGTGGAAGTTTAGCAACTCCAGTAGAAATCTATATGGACGAGTGGGCACAATTAGGAGAAATTCCAAGATTTGTTGAAGAACTTGCTTATTTGAGAGGATTAAATGTTGGAATTACTGTAGGATTGCAATCATTAAGTCAATTAAAACAAAAATATAAAGATAGTTGGGAATCTGTTTTAGATTGCTGTGACAGTACTCTTTTTATGGGAGGAATGAGTAAAGAAACTTTGGAATATTTAGTGGCTTTACTTGGCAAGAAAACTTGGTATAAAAAGTCATCTGGAAGGACTTATGCTAGACAGGGATCATCTTCAACTAACTGGGATGTAGTTGGTAGAGAACTAGCAACTTTAGATGAGTTATCAAAGATGCCAAGTGGTAATTGTGTACTTTTTATAGCAGGAATAGGAGCTTTTTATTCTAAACTATATAACTTAAAAGAACATCCTAACTATTCTGAATTATATGAGCCACGAGATAATAATTCTCAAAAACTCTATAATCACAAGAAAGAATTGCAATATGGTGAAAACGCAGACTATAGAATGTTATGCGATTCTGGCTTATCATTTGTAATTCCTATTGAAAAGCCAGAAATAAGAGAGGTTGATAAGGATGACTTAAAAGACCTTAAACGAACTGGAGTAATCCAATTTGAGGATTTAGTAATAAAAAAATAATTAAATAAGAAAAGAGATAAATCTTGAAATTGGATTACTAGCCAATTAAAGGGGGATTTATCTCTTTTTAATTGGAGGTAAAAAATTATGAAAAAGATTAAAAATTTATTTAGAAAATTAAGAGAGAAAGTAGCAGTTATAGGAACAACTGCAATGGGCACATTGATTCTTGCAGAAACAAGAGTATTTGCAGCTTCAAACACAGAATCTATTGATTCATTTATAAATTTTGCTTGTGATTGGCTAACTAAAATTGGTGGAGTTATTGCTCTTGTTGGTGGTGTTATGTTTGCACTTGGTTGGCAAAGAGAAGATGCTGAAGGTAAATCAAGAGGTTTAATGACACTTATGGCAGGATTTATGCTTGTTGCAATCGCACAATCAAAGAATTTATTTGGATTATAAGAGAAGGAGGACAAATAATTGGATGGAATTATAAGACTTCTTTATAGTTTCAAATTTACAGTTTTCGGTATTGATATAGATAGTGGTAATTTAATAGGTACGATAGAAAAATTAACGAATTTCTCTAGTGTAAAAGGTATCAATATTTGGTCTATTGGAAAAACAGTAAATGATGTAATAGTTCCAATAGCGTTAAGTCTTTTAATCCTTTTCTTTATGATTAACTTGATAAAGAAATCAATGGAAGTAGAGAGAATAAGTTGGGAAAGAGTAGTAATGGCTTTTGTTTCATTCTTATTACTTAAATACTTTATTCAACACGGATACGATTTCTTATCTAGTATTATGAATATAACAAATGACATTTTTGTTAGTATTACACATGCCATAGGTAATAGTAATTCTTCAATTAATATTGCAGACACTTTAATTGATGCAGTACCAGATGGATTTGTAGATAGTATTATGACATATCGGATTGTATTTAATACTATTCATTCCGTTTATGACAACAATCGTACAGATTCTAACACAGATATTTTTGAGAGTTGTAAAACTAATACTATGTTTTGCTTTTGCTCCAATACCAATCGCTCTTGCTGCTGATGATGAAGGTAGAGGAAAAGCAATTCAATACTTCCTTTTTTCAGCAAGTGTTGGATTAGAAGCAGTAATAATATATTTAGCAACAAATATCTATTCTATTGGACTTGCAGGATTGAGTAGTACAGTAGGCTCAACAAATGCAATATCAACAATAGTTGCAATGTTATTCCTTAACGGAATGTATTTGGCAGTAATACAGTACGCAAGTCAATTTGCAGAAAAACTTACAGGAGGTCATTGATAATGGATAATATAGAAATTACAGTATTTGATGAGATAAAGGATTATAAAGAAAAAATATATTTCTTTAATTTTAGACAATGGATATTTGCAATTCTAATAATAATTGCAGTTGTTCCCACTTATCTGATCTTAAAAGAAAAGATTGGTGAAGAAGCAACAAGTTATATAGTAATTGCAATAGCAGGAGTTCTAGGATTTATAGGATTTGTCAAAATACACGAACTACCAGCAGAGAAGATAATGCCTTTTTGGTTTAGGCATTATCTTCTTTTTGCAAAGCCAATACATTATATGACAGATAGTGAGTATGAACTTCAACATCAAAAGAAAAATAAGCACAAAACAAAATCAACAAAAACAGATAATTCTAAAACTACAAAAGCTGAAATTAGAGAAATGAAGAAAAAACAAAAACAAGCCAAAATATTGGAAAAGGCTAGAAAAAAATATGGAATAAATCCAGAATATTCTAAAATAGAAACTATAAAAGAAGAAAAAGAAATTAAAGTAAATGAAATTAATGAATCTAATAATTCAAGAAAAGATGAACTATCAGAGAAGTTATCAAAACTATCAAAAGAGCAACAAGAGGCTCTTTTAAAACTGTTAGAGAGGTAATATAAGATGAATTTAAGTCAATGGGAAAAGTCATTATTGGAATATTATCTAAACAATCATAATGCTAAATGGATGCGAGTTTATAACAACAAGCATCCTATTTTAGAAACAAGAGTTGTGTTTTATACAATATTCAAAAGAAAGATAAAAAAGCAGCCATATTGTGGCGAATTAACCTATACAGGAATGTTTAAAAAATTAGTTGAAGGAGATTGGTATTTTATTCCCAATCTTCTTGACAGTTATAAGGAGGAACAACATTGAAAAAGGTAAAAGAAAATAAGAAAAATAAAGAAAAGAAAGAATTTTTTTTATTTACTATATTTAATGAATTTTCAAAGAAAATAAAAGCACATAAAGTTGCAAAGCCTAAAACTACATCACAAATTATTCATACATTTTTTAAAGACTTTAATGAAAAAAATTCAATTATACAATTAGATGATACACATTATTCTGTTTGCTTTGAATACCAAGACATTTCTTTTGCAAAAGCAAACTATGAGGAACAAGAGAATATTTTTCTTAAATGGGTTGAATTTTTACATTCCTTTAACTATAACGATCATATTCAAGTAGTTTGTTTTGGTACACCAGTAAAGACTAATGATTATAAGCAAAAATTTATATATAATGAAAACAACCTAAATGAAAATGAATCTAAAGTTGCAAATGAGTTTAATACTCTTATAGAACTTGCAATCGGTGATAAAGAAGAAATATTATGTGAGAAAAGACAAGTAGTCATTACTACGAAAGCTGAAAGTATGAAAGAAGCACAAGATATATTTCTTCAATATCAGTTGAGGGCAGAAGAAAAGTTTAAGGAATTAAAGTCTAAAATAAAAAGAGTAAATATAATAGAAAGATTAGGCTCTTTATATAATATATTTCATAATGAACTTGCAGAGGAAAATGGAATTGATAATTTTATTAAATATGCAATAGACAATAAATTGAGTATTTACGATGTTTTAGCACCAAAGCAAGATGTATCTTTTAGAGAAAAGAATTATATAAAGATTGGCGAAGATAAATTTATTCGTGTTCTATATGTTAGTAAACTGCCTAAATCTATAACACCAAGATTTTATAATAGAATAACAACAATAACTAACTATAATATTATTACAACTTTGAATATTACACCTACAGATCCAGCTAAAGTAATCAAAATGGTGAATAAGAAAATATCTGGAATGAAAACAGAAAGATTGGAAAAAATTAAAAAAGCCAATAAAAATAACTACAGTTATGAAGCTGTACTTGATGAAAAATTAGAAGATGCTATAAGTGATGCACAAGAATTAAGAGATGCACTTCAAAAGAAAAAACAAAAGTTATTTACTAACAATGTTTTAATATGTATTCAAGCTAGTTCACTTGATGAACTAAATAAAGCAACAAAATTAGTAAAGAGTATTGGAAATGAATATCTAATTTCTCTATATAATTTAGATTGGCAACAACTTGAAGGAGTGCAAAATTGCCTTCCATTTGGTTGGAACACACTACAAATACAAAGGTCATTAACTTCGGAATCTACTGCTACCAATGTTCCTTTCAATACAAAGGACTTGATGCACGAGGATTCTATTTTTTATGGAATAAATCTTGTTTCAAAGAATCCAGTATTTTGCGACAGAAAGAAACTACTAAATGGAAATGGTTGTGTTTTAGCAACATCTGGAGCAGGAAAATCATTCTCCATAAAATTACTTATAGAGCAAGTATTATTGCGTTATCCAGAGGATGAAATTTGCGTAATTGATCCACAACGGTGAGTATTATCCTTTAATTAAAGCATTTGGAGGACAGGCATTAAATATAAGCACAAATACTGATACACATATAAATCCATTTGACAGTTCGTTACAATATGCGAAGAACGATAAAGAAGCAATAAAAGAAAAATCTGAATTTATACTTGCTTTTATAGAATCAATAGTAAATGGATTATCTGGAGAACAAAAAACTCTTACAGACCGTTGTACGAATAATATTTATGAGGATTATAAACTTCATAATTATAATAAAGAATATGAGCCAGATTTCAAAAAATTCTACAATGAATTATTAAGACAGCCAGAAAGCGAAGCAAAAAATCTTGCACTTATTATTGAGAGATATGTCAAAGGAAATATGGATATATTTGCAAAGAAAACAAATATAGAAATAAAAAATCGTTTTATTACTTTTGATATATCAGAACTACCACCAAGCATACAAACAACAGGATATTTAGTTGTATTAGACCATATTATGAATAGACTTCATAGAAATAAAACATTAGGAAAACATACCTGGATATTTATTGATGAGTTTCATATATTACTTGCAAATAAGTTTTCTAGTGAATATATTGCAAAAATATATAAGACTGGAAGAAAAGAGAACGCAATACCTACTATTATTACACAAAATATTGCAGATGTAATTAAAAACGAGGATGGATGCAAGATATTATCTAACTCTGAATTTGCTATGATATTAAAACAAAAACCTTTAGATTTACCACCAATTTGTAAGATTTTTGACATAAGTGATGAAGAATCAAGATATGTAACAGATTCACCATCTGGGCAAGGTATTATTGTTTATGGAGATGACAAAGTTATCTTTAGAAATCAAGTATCAAAAGATTCTTATATTTATGAACTAAATCAAACTTCAAATATGCAAGTAAGTAGAGGATAGACTATGGCTAATGATAATAGTAAAGATATAGCAAATTCACTTAATAAATATACAGATTATGCACATAAAGGTACGAATCTTGTATTAGATAGTGCAGAAAATATAAATAAGTGGTATGCAGAACAATTAAATAAAATAACTGAAAGTGATGTTGATACTTCCAGAATCGAAACTGGAGTAGATAATTCTATAGAAGCAAATGATATTGCTAACAAAAATGAAAAAGAAATATCTACAAAAGTAAAACAATACAATGAAATACAAACTAATAAAGGCAATAACAAAGTTAATATAATAAAGTCAAACAAGATACAAACTGCATCAGAAAATGATAATAATACAGAGTTAACAGAAGGCAATAATAATGGAGCAATACTCGAGAAGAATGATGGTAAATTAAAGACTTCTAAAAGAATATCTACAGGAATAAAAGGAGCAAAAATTGTAAACAATTCTGCTCAAAGGATAATTAGAACTGGAAAAGATATAAGTGCAGGATTAAATGAAAATGGTACTACTGCTTTTAAAAGTTCTTCGACTAGAATAATGACAAAACCTATAAAGAAAGCATCTAATAAAGTTACAAAAGAAACTGTTAAATACACAAAGAAATTTACAAAGAAAATCGGAACAAAAATAAGTAAAAAGATTAGTGAAAAACTAGGACAAAAAGTAATATCTAAAACAACCAATGTAATGATAAAACTTATGAGATTACTCGTAAAATTGATGGCTAAAGTAGTAGAAATGATTATTTCAATACTTCCACAAATTGCACCGGTTATCATTATTATAGTTGTTATAGCTGCTTTTTGTAGTTTTTTCGGTATTGGAATGAGTGAAGATACGAAGAAAAATTATGAAACTTATATGATAAATATGCAAAATGAATATAACAAAACTACTGTAGAATATTACAATTCTGGTAAAGTAGTTGAAGGTACAATCGAAGGTAAAGGAATGATAAACTGGAGAGCTCCACTTTCAATACTTCAAATGTTGAATGGTGATCTGACTTATGATTTTGCAGAACTAACAATATTAGAACAATTTAGAAAAGCAGAATTATATGAAAAAATAAGTGATGTTACTTATACTTATGAGAAAGAAACAGATGCAGTAGATGGAAATGGCAACAAGATTAAAGAAACTGTTACTGACACAAAGAAAGTAGTTAAAAATCCTTCTTTAGATGACTATATATCTTGGTGTAATAAAAACTTTAGTGTTATAAACCAATATAAAGCTGCAAAAGGATTAAATGTAAATTGGAATCAAAAGGCATTTACAGATGATGAAGTAGAACAAATAAGATTGTTATATAACTCTAATTCATTTTTTGAATTATTTAGTTCTGATTTTAAATCAACTTATGCTTACTTAAATGTAAACATTGGAGATGAACAATTAAGAGCTATATATGATGAATTTTTGAAAAATGTTGGTACAAGATATTTAATGGATCACAGTAATCTAAAATATGATGAATGTATGGATTACTATGATTGTTCTTCTTGGGTTATACATTGTCTTGCACATACTGGAATTATAACAATACCAAATACTGGAGCACAGGGAATATATAACGGATATTGCTATCCAGTAAATGTAAATGATAGAAAGGCAGGAGATTTAATCTTCTTAAAAGATACTTACGATACTGGAGAGCCTGGAAGTATATCACATATAGGAATTTATATGGGAACTTTTACAATAGATGGAGATACTGATGAATATGTTATAGATACTGGAGGAAATCCATCTGGGGTTAGAATTAGAAAATATAACAATGGCTGGTGGAATGGTGAGCATTTCTATGGATTTGGTAGATTGAAACAATAGAGGTAAGTTGCATTATGAAAAAGATAATAAGAGTGTTTTTATTAAGCATATTTTTAGCATTTTTGCTATCTATAACAATGTGCTTTGAAGATTTTAAAGTTAGAATGAGTATTGTATTTTTTATGTACTCATTCTCTTTTTTTATAATTATGAAATTTGGAGGCGATTACAATGAAAATCAAAATGGTAAAAATGGGGAGTGATTATACAACTCCTATAAATTGCAGATTAAGAGGGATTGTTGTTACATCAGATAATAAGCATCTATCTGTAGAAATTGGATGTGCATATAGTCCTGACATTAGGCATACATCATTAACTCAAAAAGAATACAATATAAAATATCCTAATCCACAATATGTTTCGATAGATTCGTGTTATAGGGTGGATATTCCAGAAGATAGATATAAGAACTCAACAAAAGAATATAGCAAATATATTAGAGCAAATTTTTTTGAAATTCCTTATACAGAAAAAGGTATTATAGAATTTTTAAAGAAACTTAATAATGATATTGATGGAATAGAACTTGTAAATGAATACTATATAGATAAATATTGTGAAGAAAATGGATTTTATGAGTTATATGATGATAGATTAAAACATAATTACGAAATATTATCAATAAAATATCTAGATCCAGATATAAAAGATAAGAGTAAAATTACATACAAATATACTTGCTATGCAAAAGATGGTACAGAATTTAGTGAAATAGGAGAGGAAAGAGATAATATAAAAAATATTGTTAAAAAATATGGGGTAGAAAATGTTAAACCACTTGCATTAGATTATATAGACAAATTGTGTAAAACTTTCACGAGTATAGAGTTAAAAGAAAAGTTTAATCAATTAATAATTGATGTATTTGAAACAGATAAAGATGAAATTTTATTAGAAATGGATAATGATTATACAGATATTTAATGGGGGTGATGTATAATGAATGTTGATATTATTGAAAAACCTGAAAAAAATATTAGTGAAGATATAAAAGTAGGTTCTTCTACAGATATTGTAAATTTAAAAGATGTTCAAGAGATTAGAAATGCAATCAGAGAACATCTTTTATTTATTGGATTAGACAACAGAAATAATATTAGAAATATTACATTATTAGGAATAGGAACTTCTTGCAATGTAGTAATAGATTCAAAAGAAATAATAAGAACTGCTCTTTATTCTGCAAGTAATAAAGTTATTTTAGTACATAATCATCCTTCAAATAATCTAGAGCCAAGTAAAGATGATTTACATTTAACAGATGTAACAAATGAAATGCTTAAAGTTTTTAATATTCAACTTCAAGATCATATTATTGTAACAGAAAAAGATTTTATTAGTATGAATAAAATACAGAAAATAGGCAAAGAAAGAAATATAAAGTCTATAAATACTTTGCAAAAAGGAATGTTAATAGAAGAAAATGAAAGACTAAAACAAAAAATAAATGAATTACAAAAAGAAATAGGAAAGAATAATTCTTTACAAGTTATCTCTGCTGAATATGTTGGAAATTATAATGACACTACAGTTTATAATGTAGAGCTATCATTGAACGGCAAAAAAGAATATGCAACATTAGAAAAAAAGTACAATGATATAGATGCAAGTTATAAATGGGAAGTCTTTTCAAATCTAGCATTAAAAGATGAAGAAATGGATTATATTATTCAAGTTGTTTCTAAAAATCCTCCTACAATGTCTATTGATGCTCCTCCTACAATATATGAATCTTTATCTGTAGATGAAATAGAAATGGAGGGATAGCTTTATGGATAATACAATACAAATGAATCTCTTTGAATATTTTATAGATGAAGAAAAATTTTCTATACAAGATGCTACAAATCTTGTGAAGAATATTAAAAATATGCAAGTAAATAATGAATCTATAAGAGCAAGAATATATGAAGGTGTTGAAAAAGGAATTTTTACTAAAATATCAAGAGGTGTTTACAAAGTAACAAGTCAAATTGAAGGAAAAGAAAATACTTGCTTATTGATAAACGGAGATGGGAGAGATTTATCAATTATAAAAGATAAATCTATTGATGGAATTATAACAGACCATCCATACGATTTACAAAAAGCATTAACTGGGGGAAACAGAAAGTTTGCTACATTTGAATTATTTAGATATGAAAGTAAAGACTTTAAAGAAAAACAAAGAGTATTAAAAGAGGGGGCATTTTTAGTTGAATTTCTACCAGAAGAATCGGAAGTTAATTTTGATTATCTATATGAAATTAAGAAAATGGCACAAGAAAATGGATTCAAATATTTTGCGAAAGTTGCATGGAAGAAAGGCAATTTTATATCTAATACTGGAAGAAAAAGCAAGAATATTGAAGATGTTATGATTTTTAGCAACGGAGAGCCTAGAAGTTTAAAACTAGATGCAAAGAAAAATCTGGCAATAGCAAATGAAAATAATTTAGATATAAAAGGCAAATCATCTTATGAAGTTAGAGATATGTTACAAGAAAATAATCTTGATGTTTATTATATGAAAGGCACAAATGGGATGCTACCAACTGCTTTTGATTATCAACCTAAAAATATAAAAGATAAGGTAATGGAAGCAGAAAAGCCAGTAAAACTAATTGAAGAAATAATTGAATATATTTCAAAACCTTATGAAACTCTTTTAGATCAGTATGCAGGAAGTGGTAATTTTGTAATTGCTTGTTATAACAAAAAAAGAAATGGTATTGCTATTGAAAAAAATAATGAAATGTTTGAAAAAATGAAAGATAATATTGAAAGTAATTTAGATGTGAAATTTCAAGAAATCGACTATGAATACTAATTGATAAATAAAAGTTGTTATGGTATAATCATCTCGAATAAGAGTAATTTTTTGAGGAGATTAAGTTATGGAAGATAAACAAATATTACTTGATAATATAAGTGAAGTGCATACTACTGAAATGGGGATTGATAGAATTAAGAAGAATCTAAAATTGAATACTAATGATGTAGTTGAATTTTGTAAAAATAAAATTTTAGATAAGAATTGTAATATTTATAAGCAGGGTAAAAATTGGTATTGTGAAATTGATAATATTAAAATAACTATTAACTCTTATAGTTATACAATTATTACAGCACATCTAATCAAATAAATTACAATTTAGTCATTAGTTAGGAAAATAGTAAGTTGTAGGGGAGATAGATAGTATGAAAAAAAGTAAAAGCAATATATGGTTGAAGACATTATTTATTATATATGTTATATTATTAATTTGGATAATAATATTTAGACTTAATTTTTCTGTTTCCAGTATTCATAGGATTAGAGAACTAAATTTAATTCCATTTTATTATGAAAATGTATATGAAGGAGATATTCCCATTTTTGAAGCAATTTTAAATGTTCTCATATTTTTACCATTTGGAATATATCTAAAAATGTTTGGTATTACTAATAAAAAAATAATTTTATCTGGATTCGTGATTAGTTGTTTATTTGAATTGTGTCAATTTATTTTTAAATTTGGTGCAAGTGATATAACAGATATTATTACAAATACATTAGGAACAATATGTGGAATATATTTATATGCATTATTTTGTAAAATCTTTAAAGACAATAATAAAGTAAATAAGATTTTTAAAATAATATCAACAATAATGTCAACTATTATGATGGCTTTATTCTTCTTATTATTAATCAATTTTATTATATAAATTACAAGTTTTAGAGGTGGAAAATGGAAGAAAGAGAAAAAATAATTAGATTATGGTTTGATATGTGGTTACAACAAAAAGATTTAGGTATAGATGATATATTTGAAGAAAATGTAATTTATGTTGAAAGCTGGAGTCCAAAATATGAAAATCGAAATACAGTAAAACATTGGTTTAATGAATGGAATACTAGAGGAAAAGTATTAAAATGGGATATTAAGCAATATTTTCATAAGGATAATCAAACTATTGTAGAGTGGTATTTTAAAAACACTATGAATAATGGAAAGACAGAAGAATTTGATGGATTATCACTTATTAGATGGTCTAATCATAATAAAATAGCATTTTTAAAAGAATTTGGTTGTAACTTAAATAATTACAATCCATATAAAAATAGTGATATACCAAAGCTTAGAAATGATAATGTAAATTGGTTTTAAGTAAAACACAAATTACAATAAATGTGTGAGATTAATAGTAATTTGTCATTTAGCAAGATGTTCGTAACATAAGTAATTTTCTGAACGAGGTAATAAATAAAAAGTGATAGAAATTTTAAGAATTCTATTGCTTTTTTTATTCCAACAAAGTATAATAAGTATGAAAAGTATAACAAGTATAAATTAAGGAGGATAAAAATGGATAGAGATAAGTTTGTAGGAATAAGCAAAGTAGGAGAAAAAGGACAAATAGTAATTCCAAAAGAAGCAAGAGATATGTTTGATATAAAATCTGGAGATTCTATTATTGTACTTTGTGATAAAAAGCAAGGAATTGCACTTATTAAATCTGATATAATAGAAGATTTATCAGATAAAGTATTTCAAAAAGGGGATAAGTAAAAATGGAGAAAAGAAAGCATTATTTAGACAATATAAGATGGATTACATTATGTTTTGTAATTATATATCATATATTTTATATATTTAATTCAAGTGGTGTAGTTTCAAATATAGGTGTAACAGGCATTAAAGAATTAGATAGTATATGTGTTTTTATCTACCCCTGGATTATGTGTTTATTATTTGTTGTATCAGGAGTATCTACTAATTATTCGTTAAAAAGCAAAACAAATAAAGAATTTATAAAAGATAGAGCAAAAAGAATATTAGTTCCAAGTTTAATAGGAATATTTGTTTATGGGTGGATAAGTGGATGGACAACAAATTACTATGGCGATATATTTGCAGGAAATGGAAGTATGATTCCAGTTCCAATTAAATACATAATATTCTCTTTAATTGGTATTGGCCCACTTTGGTATGCACATGTATTGTTTATAGCATCTTTGCTTATTGTTTTAGTTAGAAAAATTGATAAAAATAAAAAACTAGATATTTTGTTTAGTAAAATTAATTTACCTTTATTGTTTTCATTGGTATTATTAGTATGGGGATCATCATTTATACTAAATACTCCAGTCGTAACTGTATATAGATTTGGAATATATTTGCTTATGTTTTTATTAGGATATTACATATTTTCAGATGATGAGATTATAGAAAAATTAGAAAAAATTTCAATACAAATGGGAATTATTACATTTATTATTGGAATTACATTTACAATTGTAAATTATGGTGCTAATTTTGTCTCAAATGAGTTTCTAACCAACATATTTACTAATATTTATATATGGTTTGTAATTCTTTCAGCATTTGGACTTGCAAAGAAATTTTTGGATTTTGAAAATAAATTTACAAAGTATATGAATGAAAACAACTTTAGTTTTTATGTGTTACATTATACTATACAAATTATTATAGCATTTGTTTTAGTAGAATATTTTAAATTTAGTCATTTCTTGTTTAATTATATAATTTTATTTATAGGTACAATAATTATATTACCAATAGTTACAGAAATCTTAAAAAGAATACCAATAGTAAATAAATTATTACTTGGAGTTAGTAAAAGGAAATAGACAAATTACAATTTTATATCTTAATTAAATATAAATGAATTAGAAGCAAGTCGAAAGATGAGCTTCTTTTTTGTTAGAAAGGAGAATCTTTATGACAGGAAAAGAAATTAAGAAGATTAGAACAGAAATACCACGATTCAGAAATGGAGTTGCTTGTAATTTAACAGCAGAACAAAAACAACTGCATAGAGAATTAGATTGCAGAGAAATGATAAATAGTTGTTTATGTTATGGTAGTAACTTTTTAGAATCTCGTTATAGTGAACCATATATTCAAGATTTAGGCAGAGAAAGAGTGATTGAAATATATAATGAACAAAAGATTGATTTTGATAAGGCAATCGTTCTTCATAATGTTTATGAAGATGGCAAGGGTGTTACTTATAATTCAATCAAGTGGGAAGATGAAATAGAAATATAAAAGATTGGAAGTGATTATTATGCAGAAAGTATTTAGTATTTTTGCTCAAAATTTAGCTTATTATAACGAAGGAAGTATTGAAGGAGGATGGCTAGATTTACCACAATCTCCAGAAGTTATAGATAAATATTTAAAAGAAGTTGTAAAAGTGGATGATGAACACGAAGAATATGAAATAGCAGATATTGATGACAACATAAGTCCGTTTCCTTATGCTTCAATTCAATGGTCTAGTGTAAAAGAATTAAATGAATTAGCAATTATATTTAGTAAATTGGATGAATGTCAAAGAGAAGCTATCCAAGCATATTTAGTTTATTCTGGAGAGGAACATTATTCTATAAGTCAATTAGTAAATATATGCTTACAAGCTGATAATATAAATTACTGTAGATACAGTTTTGAAGGATTAGAGTATAATCAAGATTGCTCTCCAGAATTGAAAATGGGATATACAATGGCAGAAGAAAATGGAATATACATTCAACTTCAAAAGCAGGGAATAATAGACTATTTTGATTTTGAAAAATATGGAGAAAGTTTTGGATATGATTATGAATTATTAAGTAATGGATATTTTATTCCAAATTACGATATAGATTTGGATTGTTACTCAAAAGAAGAAATACAAGAAAAGGTGAATGAAATTTTAAATGAAAAATTAAAGGAACAAGAGGTGAGTGAAATTGAGATATAAAGGGAAAATTAGAGAATTAAATCATATTATTATTTCTGATCCGAGTTATGATGAAAGTGTAACTTGTAGATATGAAAATAATAACTTAAAAGAAAAAGACTGGTATGTAGATATTGATATAAAGCCAACTGTCGATGAAATAGAGGACTTAACCATAAAAGGTACAGAGTTCTTTTTATTTTTGTCAAAAGATAGAAGATTAAGTGAATTAAGAGAAAATGGAGCAATTAGATATTTAAGTGGAATTGAACTAAAAGAAACTGAAATTGGAATGGATACAGCTTGTGTTGCTATAGGAATAAATGAAAAAGCAGATGAAATAATTGAGTTAAGAGATGACTGGCAACCAGAATGTTCTTTAAATACACTTACAGATGGATTATTTGGAACAGTTAAAGAAGGAAAATTACAAGACCATACTGTTTTTATATGGCTATCTGGTTATTTGGATGAAGATACAGGGTATTCGATTGAAGAAATAATTGACTATCTACAATATCAATTAAACATTACAGAACTTGAAAAAGATATAACAAAGTCAATAATTATAAGACAACAAGACATATTAGATAAAATGAAAGAATTTCAATTAAGATTTAAAGAAATAACAAAAGAAGATTCAAAACTTCTTCAATTTTTTGATAAAGATAATAGATTTTCAAACATAACATTTGCAGGTACATATTTAGCTGGAATTGCAGTTAGAAATGAACAAAGAAAAGCAGGAAATCTGGATGGGAAAATAGAACATTCTCCATATTCTAAAGAGCAAGAAAAGTTAATAGAAGAATATACAAATTTAAGAGTTGAATTTGAAAAAACAGAACAAGAAATTGAAAATGATATTGATATTTAGGAGGTGTATAAAATGCACAGAGGAACAGTTTTTATTATAACAAAGGATAAAGATAATAAGTTTGAAATACAAAAATCAACTGAATTTAATGGTGGAATGGGAATAGAAGATCTAGGTGGAGCAATTTATGATATGCTTAAAAATTTCAAAGAGCCTTTATTGTTTGATGCTATGATTAGAGATTTTGATGAAAGATATTTCAAATATGGTGATGAAGTTATGACTTATTCTCCAGATGAACAACATAATCCATATATTGATGAAAATGGAAATGAATATTTTGAATATTCTCAAACAGAAAATCAATTTAAGTTTTTCAAAGATGATAATGGAGAATATATCTATACAAGTGATAGCAACTATATTAAAAATATGTCAGATGAAGATATAACAGTTGTATGCAGTAATGGAAATTATGTATTAAAACCAAATCAAATTTTAATTGCTGATTATAACGAATGTGTAAACAATACTAGGATGTCATTTGGAGAAAAAATAGATGACAAAATAGAAGTTGATGAATTGAGTACGAAAGAGTATATTCCTACTAGAAAACAGGAAATTATACTGGATAATATAATTAAAACAATAGAATCTTTTAATTATAGTGTTAGTCCTCTATATGAAAATGGGATGATTAGTGGTATGGAAATTGAAACTTGGACCAATGGTGGAGTGGATATGATACATACCTTTTATTTTTGTGATGATTATCAAGAACTTTATGATAAAGAAAATGTAAAAAAACAACTGCAAGAATTAGTTGATAATTTTTCTGTAGATGATGAAATTGATATGTATAGACAAGATGCAAATTATAAAAGTAACTTTACAATTAGTCAGTCATTAGAAGATTTTACTGAATATCAAAAGAGATTAGAAGATTTAGCAAACAATTTTACCACTAAATATCACGAATTAATTTATCAAAAATTTATGAATAATGAATTACAAAAGATAGTGTAAAGTAATCTATGAAAAAATGGATTATGAAAATATTATCTAAAATTTGTAAAAAAGTACATTGAAAAGTTAAAAATATACGAAAAGAAGCATGATAAACAATACTTCAGGCTAAACAATTTTAACGATATTGATAAATGCTTTGTCAAGTGGTCACTTGCAAGTAGTAAATGCATTTGACAAAGCATTTACCAATACGTTTTAAGTTAATTAAGCCGAAGTAAGGTAAAGTATGAAGTTGCGGAAACTCAAGTTTTTTGCTGTTGTAAGATTAGTTGTTGAGAAAGTTCAATTAGAATTTGCCACTTGGCAGGCATAAGTTCAGCTTTTTCTAATTCTGGTACTTCATTTAAAGGTTTCCAGTAAGTGTAAGAATGTGGTCTTAAAAAGTTGTAATAAGCAACAAATAGACACAAATGAGTATTAGCACCATCGTCAGAACCATAACCGATTTGTGACTTTGTAAGAAAATTTAAAAGTACGATTAAGCCTTTCAATAATTTGTTTAAGCCAGCGATATTCAGTAGAAACAGGGTCATCATTAGTTAAGCCAATAACTTGAGTAACATCAAAGTGCATATCATGTAAAGCAAATTGTTGCTCAGCTAATTTGTAAGCAGTATAGCCATCAGCAACGAATTTAAGAGCTTTGCCAGGAAATTCTTTAAATTTATCAAAAGCCATACGCATGGCAAGAATACAAGGAGTAGTATCGCGAGAATCTGAACTTTTGTAGCTAAGAATAGATTTTTTTATAGCGTCCATAATAAACCAAACATAACGCTTAGAGCCTTTAACTTTAGTATAAGTTTCATCGGCAGCTAAGTAATTAGTCGGTTTGTAGTCATAAGAGTCGACAAAAGGTTTAACACAATAGGCAGCAGTTGTAGCATAGTTAGCGATTTGGGCATGAGAAATTTTAATGCCATGAACTTCACGCATAACATCTCTAGTTTTACGAGTAGAAAGCCCACAGTTAACAAGATAAGTAAGACATAACCCCATAACATGAGGAGAGAATTTACGAAATTGGAGGCTAGAAGCATTTTTAGGTAAAGAATATAAATCAACTTTAAATAAATCAATTTTAAATTCACGATAGATATAATGTAGCTTAAATTTTTCGGGTTTAGACTTATACTCTTCTAAATCTTCTTTAGACAATGAGCCTAGCGAGTTTTGATAGTAAGAACAGTTTTTGTTCATACATTTATGAATATTAAAAAGTTTACGATTTTTAATAACAGAAAGAGCTCCACCGCAATGAGGACAATGAAGTTCAATAGGATTATCTAAATAATTCTGACGGTTAAAATGAGTATCACAAACTTTGCACCAAAATTGACCACGACCACCAGTATTGTCGTAGATATAGTCATGATGAGCATTACAACAAGGGCAATGGACATGTTCAGGAACAGGATTTTTACCGCGAGACTTAATAGGTTTTAAAGGTTTATCGTGTTCTTCAAGATATTGTTTTAAGAGTTGCCTGTAGTCTTTCTTTTCAGGAACTTTAATTAAAGGTAACTTATCAACTTTAAGTTTATTGTACTTAGGAGAAAATAAAGAATCATCCTTTTCTTTGAATTTTAAAGGTATATTTTTAACAATAAAATTAAATAAAAATAAAATTTGTTTATTAAGCTCTTGAATATGAGCTAGTAATAGAGGTATAATAGTATACATGATACACCACTCCTTTATGGTAATATTTGGTTATTCACTGTAACAATTATACCATAAAAAGAGGGGGGTATCATTTTTTATTACAAAAAAGTGATATAAACCTTGAAAACGCAGGGGTGTAACTAAATAAAATATAAAATTAGTTTACACTACCTTACAAAAGACCAACTATTAAATGTCAATAGTTAGTTGAAAAATTTTTAGAAAAATTAAAAATAATATTTTAGACGCAATGAAAAGACTTTAACGAAAAACATTAAAGTTATGTAAAGTATTGTAGTACATTGAAAATTAGAAATTATATATATTATGAAGATTTAGAAGGTCTATAATCTCTATTTTCTTTTAAGACATGAAAAATAATTCCAAGAAGTTTACGTTCAACGCCAGCTAAAGCAACATAATGATGTTTCCCTTCTGCACGCTTTTTTATGTAGTAATCGTGCATAATAGGATCATTATTTGAAGCGACCATAGCAGCTAAATATATAGCATGTCTTAAATAAGGAGAGCCCCTTTTAGAAGTTTTTTCATCGGTAGACTTTTTGTTACCAGATTGATTTTCAGAAGGGTCAATACCAGCAAAAGCAGTTAATTTACTTGGTGTGCTAAAATTATTAATATCGCCAATTTCAGCTAAAATAATAGGTGCAGTTACTTCTCCAATTCCAGGGATGCTTTGTAAATGATTATCAAGTTTAGAGTAAATATCCTTAATTTTAAAGTCTAATTCGTGAGCTTGATTTTCAAGGAAAATAATTTGATTAACAAGTTGTTTAATTTCAAAAGAACAAGCATCACCAGTAAATTTAATACCAAAAGAATTTTTAGCTAAAGATTTTACTTCACGAACTTTATCAGTAGAATGACGACCACGAGAAGCCTTTTTCAAAAGGTTAGCAAGTTTTTTAGTATTAAAATTAATAACTTCATTAGGAGTTGGACAATTAAGTAAAATTTGTTTAGAAGCTTCGCCAAAAGTATCAGAAAATAAATCTGAATATTCAGGAAAAACTTTATCTAAAATACCAGTAACTTGAGTTTTTGCTTTAGAAATATTACTAACAAGATTACTTCTATATCTAGTCAAGTTTTTTAAAGCAAGTAAATCATCATTAGGTAAAGAAGTTTGCTTAGAGCCATTAAAGCTTAAGAAGTTGGCAATTAAAATTGAGTCAATAACATCATTTTTTTGTTTACGATTAGTATAAGCACCTCTAAAAGATTTTATTTGATAAGGGTTAAAAACAGAAACGTTAAAACCTTTATCAGTAAGTGCAGAGAATAGAGAAAGCCAATAAGTTCCAGTAGCTTCCATAGCACAATAGATTTGAGATTGGTCATAATCACTAATTGAATCAATTAATTTTTGTAATCCCTCATTAGAATTAGTAAATTTGATAGCTTTAACCAAAATAGAACCATCCTCGTTAATTAAAGAAGCTACATGATTAACTTTAGCAATATCAATACCTAAATAAAACATAATATAAACACCCTTTCTAATTTATGTTAGAGGAAACCCTCAATGTCTTTACACGAATATAACCTAGCGACAAATAAAAGTCATTATTTTAGAAAAATAATACTTATCCAACTTATTAATATCCGAATGTAAAGTAGAGGCTTTAGTCTTAATAAAGAACCTAGCGTTCAAGGAGGAGGCTAAAACCACTCTAACAATTACAATAATTATACCACAAATTGGTCTAATATTATAGATTATGAGTTTTGAATAACTCATAGAAAAAATAAAATAATGTCGAGTCATTTCTGACTTAACATTATTATACTAGGAGGAGATGCAATTATGAAACTTATAACAAAGGAATTAGAAAAATTATTTGAAAAATATCCTATAGGAAGTCAAGATGGATTAGCTGGAAAAGCAAAGGTTATAGCAAAATTTTTTAATCCAACTGGAGTAGGAACTTGGATAATAACAGAAGGAAATAAACTTGAAAATGGTGATTATGAAATGTTTGGATATTGTCATCTTGGGGATGATGAAATGGCTGAACTTGGATATGTAATGTTATCTGAATTGGAGAATTTAAAATTACCATTTGGATTAAAGGTTGAAAGAGATTTATATATGCCAAAGGATTGTGATCTTATTCAAGCAATGAAAACAACCGGAATTACACCACCATCTTATATGCTAGAAGATTATGAAAAAGAACAAAACAATGACAATATGGATTATGATTATTAAATTTATAAGGAGGAATTATTATGCCAAACTATGTTAAAAATATTGTTACTGTATCAGAAGAAACAATGAATAAAATTAAAGAAAAATATTTTAAAGGAGGGATTTTATCATTTGATAAAATTATTCCAATGCCAAAAAGATTAAATTTAGTAGATGGAAGTATAACAGATGCTTCTATTTTTTATTCTTGGTCGAAAAAAAGTGAAATTGAGAAACAAAATATATGTAAGATATTAAAAAATTATAAGGTTGATTTTTATCCGAATTATTGGGAGAAAATTAAAGAATGTCAGAAAAGAGGTCATTTTAAAGACATTAACAAATATGCAAAAAATTACAAAGTGAGTGATGTGGAAAAAGAATTAGACATACATAATTTGGAAGAACTAGGTGATGCCTACATAAATAATATAAAACAATATGGATATGTAACTTGGTATGAGTGGAGTATAAATAATTGGGGAACAAAATGGGATGTTTATGAGGACTTTAAATGCAATGAGAGAACAATGATTTTTGAAACAGCTTGGTCCATTCCAGAGCCAATTTTTAAAAAATTATCAGAGGAATTTCCAAATGATTTTATAGAAATAGAATTTGCTGATGAAGATGTTTATAGCGATAATAATGGAAAAATAATATATCAAGATGGACTGGCTACTATTTCAAGTAATCTTGGTGAAGAATTTGCTATGGAAATTTGGAATAAGAAACTTGATAATGAAAAGGATATTGTAGATGAAATGTTTGATTAACCAATTTTTATAAAAATATAATTTATTAGGAGGTGCAGTAATATGACAGTAGATAAGTTTTTAGAGAAATGGTATGATAAAGAAATTGAAGATTGGGGAGGAGAAACTTCACCAGAATATAGAAATTTTCAAACAAATTATAGAAGTGTTATTAAAGATTTTTGCAAAGATATAGGAATGGAATTACATTCATTTAACAAAAATCACTATGATTTTTCGGCAGTTGTGAAAAGTAATAAAACAAATCAATTTTATTATATTTCAATATCTGATGTTAGGTGTTGGAAGAATGAATGGGCCAATAATATTTTATATAGGACAATGGAACACGATAAAGATTGGACTGGTGGCAGCAATCGTTATAGTACATTAAAAGAGTTGGCAGAAAACTTACTTAATTTAGATTTACAAATGGCAAGAAAATTAGAAAATGAAAATACTAGACAAATTACAAATCAAGTCGAGATTCAAAATGATAAATCTGATGACTTGGATGTAAATTATGCCTAGTCTTTTTTATTTGGAAAGGAGAAACAATTAGAATGAATGAAATGGAAGAATTTTTAACCTTTGGTGCAGTTGTAAAGATTAGAAAAGAATATGATGATGATCTTTATAAATTTATTGAACTTATGAAAAGTATTGGATTTTTAAGAGAATATGCAGAATCTTTTGAGAAAAATTGTTGCTTTGATAAAGAATTTAAAGAATTTTCGGAAGATAGATTTTGGTACTATGTCAAACTAAATAATGGAAATACTAGAGATACTTGTATTGAATTTCAATGGAGCAAAGGTTTTACTTGGGGAAACAGAAAAGATTATTTAGATTATGATAAAGATATGAAAATATTAAATGTTGATGAACTTATAAAAGTTTGTAGAAAAGAGAAACTATTTAATATGAATTATGAATATACAAACTTTGAAAATGAATTACAAGACAAAGAAAGTGCATCTGATTTAGATAACTTTTTAGACTTTTATGAGTGGTCTATTACAAAATATCCAGATGGAAAATATAACATAAAAGATGAACAATGTAATACTTTTGATTTTGAAGAAAATACTACACTAGACAAAATTATTGATAGAGTATATTTTAGAATGTTTGACTATTTTACAGATGAGGAAGATATTGAAGATCTTATGGAAGAAGATTCAGAATATGTAAAAAAGAAATACGAAAGCTATATGAAAACAGGAGAAAAGTTACATTTATTAAATGAAGAAAATAAGAAACATTATGCAGAGTGGTTTCAAGAAGTTATAAAAGAAAATGAATCAAAAGATACTATTGAAATCAACAATGATATGTAAAAAAATATGAAGGGAGATATAAAAAATGAATGAAATAAAGAAAGAAAAAATAGTACAATTCTTTAGACAAATGTTAGAAGTGTATGATTTTGAATTAGTAATTGATATAAATAAAGATTTAGAAAATGTATTTAGATTAAACGATATTCAAAACGGAAATCTAAATGGAATAAATCAAGAAGAATTTTATACATTATCAGATATTATTGAGAGATTAGATACATATCATCAAGATATAGTTTATATTCCACTTGAAAATAAGAAAAGTAACAATGAAAAAATTGCAAAAGATGATTGGGATTTAGTTGCTAAAAGATATTTGGAAAGTGAAACTGTAGCAAGAGCTTTAAATGAAATTGATACTAAAAAATATGTTGATTTGATAAGCAAAAAAGAGAAATTTGATATACAAGATATTATAAAAATACTTGATGAAGATGAGCAATTTTGTAAGAGTGTCTGTAAAAAATATGTAGATACAATGTCAAAAGAAATGCTACTTGAAATTGATAATAAAATACTACATATTTTTATTGAAGATGAGTATATAAAATTGAAAGAAGAAGGTAAAATAAATAATCAAAATTATAAAGAATATTTAGATGGAAATTTTAATGTATATGAATATGATTCATATCAAGAATTGTATAATTCTGTTATTAAAGTTGAAATAGTTTATGACCTGAATGATTTAGAATTATTTGATGAAAATGGTAATTGGAATTTTTATATTACTTTTGAAGAATTAAAAAAAGTAGGATATGGATTTATGGTAAAAGACCAATTTCCATTGATAGAAAAATATGCAGTTCCAGAAGATAAAATATTTGAATTTTTTGACTATTTTTCATTAGAACAATTAGAAGATTTTGAACAATCTTTGAATCAATATTTTAATGAAGAAAGCATTATTTATCATCAAGATAATTATGAAGAATTTGAATCTAAAGAAGATTCTAGTTTCAATAGAGATATATTAAGATTAGCCTGTGGACTAACAACTTATGAAGATTTTATTGAAGATTATACAGAATATTCTATATCTTATTATGATTTATCACTTTCAAAAGTTAGTGAATATTTTAGAGAAAATGAGATAAAAAACTTAATGGATTATGGCAGTGATGGAGATGAAGGATTATATCATTTATCTTCTATGTATGAAGAAATAATGGATAAGTTAGGAATAAAATATTCAAATGTTTATACAGAAGATGTATCAGATGGAAAATATATGACAACGATTACTTTTGAAAATGATTCTTCAATAGAAGTAGATACAAGTGCTTGGAATGAAATAAAAGTTGTAACAGAAAATATGGAAGCTATCTATGAAACTTATGAAAGTTTGAAAGAAAAATCAAAACAAAATGAGGTAAAAAATGAAAACGAATTTGACTATGATTTTAATTAAAAAAATTGAAAAAAGTGGAGTAAAAATGCTCCACTTTTTTCAAAATTTGGAACAAAAAAGTATCTCCCAGAGGGCAAAATGGGTTTTAGGGCTTTTGCCCTAAACAGCGAAAAGGGTGTCAAAACACCACGCTGGCGAATATTGGGCATTAAAAAATGCCTCATTATTCGGAGCAAATAAATTGCTCTGGATTTTTTGTACTTCGCTTTGCTAGTACAAATATTTTTTTATTTATAAATTGAGGTGGATATTATGCGTGATAGTGAAAGAGAATTAGATAAAATATTTCTATCATATAATAAAATTTTAGCAAGACTAAACAAACAGGGATGTAAGACAAAAAATAATAATGAAATTACTCATAAGGATTTAAGACAAGCTATAGAGGTAATGATAAGAAAGCATCCCACTTGTAGATGGAGGAGTAACAAAGTAAGAAGTAAAAAGTTTTATATTTTAGATGAGGGATATTGGTGGCTTGTAGATGTATTCTTTCAAAAAGAAACGAACTTAATTGATGCAGATATAAAATTTTTTAAAAAAAGAATAAAAATGTATGAAGATTTTTTAAAGATACAATCTAAAGAATTATTTGTTAATGATATTCTATATTCACAATTAGAAAAATTTTTTAATAGGAAAATAGATACAGTAAGAAAAGCGATAGAAAAATTAGAAAAGAAGTATAGCATTAAGTTGAGATATAAAGAAAATAATCAAGTATATGTTTATAGCAAAGGTATAGAGCTATTATGCAAAGAATATTTTAAACAAAAATACCTGGAGATATTAGAAGATTATAAAATGGAGTTAACTGAAAAATATATAGCAGCAGGTTATCCGTATGATAATTTTTTTCATAAAAATTAAATGAAATGAAGTAAGAAAATTTTTCTTGCTTATTATTTTTATAGAAGGGATGATTACAAATGGAATTTAATTCTAAACAAAGAAGAAAAAGTATAAAGGTCTGGCTATCAGATGAAGAAAGAATTTTAGTTGAATCAAAGGCAGAATTTTATGGATATAAACGACTTGCAAAATATATTCGTGATGCAGCAATATATGAAAAAGTAACTTATGTTGATTTGAAAAATAAGGAAGAATTGTATGTTGCGTATGCTGAAAATACAAAAGAATTAAAGAAAATTACTAAAGAGATCAGACATATAAGTAAATATGCTACTAGATTAACAGATGAAACAAAAAAAGATATTTTAGATGTTATGTATGCAGTATTAAGAAATCAAAAAACAATGATAAAACTTATTGATGAAAAGTTGGATTTAGATGTATGGAAAGAAATCAATCATAACAAGATTGAAGAATTGGAGGAAAAATAATGCCAGTAACAAAAAGATTACCACATTTAGGCTCTCCTAAAAATTTAATTGAATATATACTTGATGAGAAAAATGATGGAGAAAAAGTTGGATGTACCAGTTCTCTAAATTGTAATGTTGAAACTGCTCTTTATGAATTTAGGGATATTCAAAAGAAATATAAAATGGGTGGAACTAGAGGTGCATATCATATTATCCAAAGTTTTTCTCCAAAAGATAAAATAACTGTAGAACAAGCAAATGAAATTGGATTAAGAATGTGTAAAGAATTATATCCTACTTTTCAATGTATCGTATCAACTCATATTGATAAAGGACACATACATAATCATATATGCGTAAATGCAATAAATTTAGAAGGAAGAAAACTAGAAGATAGACTTGCAAATGAAAAAGAGGGCCTTTATGGAGTTAGTGATACAAGTGATCGAATAGCAGCAGAGTATGGATGCTTTATAATGCCTCGAAAGACATATTTGAAATCTAAAAATAGTCAAGATGATTATTATCAATATAAAAGACAATCTTGGAAAGAACAAATAGAAGAACATTTAGAAAAACTTATTCCAAAGTGTAATAGCGTTGATGAACTATTAGATGAATTATCTATTTTAGGCTATGAAATAAGGAGAGGCAAACATATTGCAGTTAGATGTCTTGGTATGCAAAGATATGCAAGAATAGATACAATAAATTTAAAGTATTCTACTAGCAATTTATATAAAATATACAGAGAAAAAGACAATGTAAAACTATTAGCCATTAAAACAGAACAAAATGAATTCAATTCTATAATATTTCAGAAAGCAAATGAATCCAAAATTGCTATTGAAAAAAGTCAGTTAGGTACAAAAGGCAAAGTCTATAGTGAATATCAAAAAACAAAATATCAAGAAATAAAAAGGTATTATCAATTAAAACAACAGTTGGAATATTTAGATAAATATAATATTAGGGATTTTGATGATATTGAATCACAAATTGCACTTAAAAGAGGTCAAATAAAAAGTAAGAATGTTAAGATGAAGAAAAATCAAGAAAAATTTGAAAAAGTTCTTAAAATTACAGAAATGGCTAATGATTATATTAGGCTTCATACAGTTTATGAATATGCAATGTCATATAAAGAGCAAGATGAGGATTATGTTTTACCTAAAGAGGTAGAAATATTTTTAAATATACAAAAAGAATTGAATATAACTTCTATTGATGAAGCAAAAGAGTTAATAAAAAATTCAAGATCAGAAAGAATTGAGATAAACAGACGAAGAAAAGAAGTATTGGAACTTCAAAGGGAACTTAATCATTTAGAAACTATAAAAGAAGAAAAATTATCTAGTAGTAATTTATATATTCACAATATTAAATTTCGGTGGAAATAGAATTGACTATAAAAATTCAAATGATAAAGAGTTTTGTGTAAATTTACCATATTCAAATTATAAAATACATATAGAAAAAAAATGTACTGCGTATAATGAAAAACATCAATTTTATACATTATACTTAGTAGATGATAAAGAATATGAAATATATGATGAAAACAATGAAAAAATTGGAAATATCACAGGAACAGATTTAGAAAAATTTGTTTTAGACAAGAAAAAAGAGATTGATTCATTATATAGCAAATAAATAAAAAAATATTCGCTCCAGATTAAATTCTGGGGCGTTTTTTTGATGCAAAGGAGGAATTACATTATGCTAAAATTATTAAGCTTATTTACAGGAATTGGAGCTTTTGAAAAAGCATTAGAAAGATTAAATATAGATTATGAATTAGTGGGTTTTTCGGAAATAGATAAGTATGCCATTAAAAGCTATTGCGCTGTTCATAATGTATCAGAAAACAAAAATTTAGGAGATGTAACAAAGATAAGAACTGATAAAATACCAGAATTTGATATTATGACTTGGGGATTTCCATGCCAAGATATTTCAATTGCTGGAAAAATGGAAGGGATAAAAGAAGGCACTAGAAGCGGATTGTATTATGAAGGATATAAAATATTAAAAGCCAAAAGACCTAAATATAGTATTATTGAAAATGTAAAAAATTTAACAAGCAAAAGATTCAAAAATCAATTTGAATCTATACTAAAAGACATAGAAGAATTGGAATACACAAACTATTGGCAAATTCTAAATGCAAAAGACTATGGAATACCACAAAATAGAGAAAGAGTATTTATTGTTTCTATTCGTAATGATATTGATAGAAACAAATTTGTTTTTCCATCTCCAGTAGAATTAAAATTAAAGCTAAAAGATATCTTAGAGGATAAAGTTGACGATAGATTCTATTTAACAGAAAATGGAATAGGAAGGTTAATTAAGAAAAATAATAAACTTTTAAAAGATTGTGAAAATCCTAATATAAGTTCTTGTCTTATTGCTGGTTATCACAAAATGAGTGGAAATCAAAATCAATACATAGCAGAATCAAATAATGTTAGAAGAGTTGCAGGATTATTTGATACGGATAAGTCAAAACATCAAGCAGGAAGTGTGTATAATCCAAATGGATTATCACCTACATTAATTTCAATGAATAACGGAGGACATAAACAACCTTATATTCTTGTTAAGGAAGGAACTAAAAAAGGATATGCAGAGGCAATGGAAGGAGATTCTATTAATTACTCGTATCCTAATAGTATGACAAAACGAGGGAGAATTGGTAAAGAAGTATCACAAACAATATTAACAACACCTAGTATTGCAGTTTTAGAAAATACAAATAAATTGATATGTTTGAATAATAAAGATAAAAAATGGAGTGTTCAAGATAGAATATATGATACAGAAGGGATTTATTCATCAGTAACAGCAAGTAACTTTAGATCTAATATTGCAGAAAGAAAAATGTTTAATTCATTTAATAATAAAGAAATAAAAGACATAGCACCAACACAAACAGCAAATTGTGGTAATTCTTATAGTAGTGCAGCAGTTCTTATTTCAGAAGATGGTACAACATTTATGAGAATAAGGAAATTAACGCCTTTAGAATGTTGGCGACTTATGGGATTCGATGATGATGATTTTTATAAAGCAAAAAATGCTGGTATATCAGATACTCAATTGTATAGACAAGCAGGAAATAGTATTGTTGTAAATGTTTTAGAAAAGATACTTGAATGTTTGTTTGAATAAACAACATACCATAAAAATAATAACTTTTTTCTTTCATGGTGTGAATTTTTATAATTTGTGTTATAATGCTAATGTATATAAAAAATCAAGGAGGCTATAAATGTTAGAAAATATAGAAGTTTTATACCATAGTAGTATAAGAATTAACAAAGAAAAAACAATTTATATAGATCCATTTAAAATAGATAAAAATTACAATGATGCAGATATTGTTTTTATAACACACGACCATTATGATCACTATTCTGAGGAAGATATAGATAAGGTTATAAATGAAAACACAACTATTATAATACCAGAAGAATTATTAACAAATCTATTAAGAAAAGGCATAAATAAAAATGCAATTATTACAGTAGAGCCAAATGAAAGGTATGTGGTACAGGGAATTAAATTTGAAACAATACCAGCATATAATACAAATAAGACATTTCATCCAAAAGAAAATGGTTGGGTTGGTTATATCATCACACTAGATGATATTAGATATTATATTGCAGGAGATACAGATATTACAGAAGAAAATAAAAAAGTAAAGTGTGATGTGGCTTTTGTTCCAGTTGGAGGAACATATACAATGGATTTTAAAGAAGCAGCAAATTTAATAAACGAAATAAAACCTAAAATAGCAATTCCAATTCATTATGGTAGTGTAGTTGGAACAAAACAAGATGCCACAGACTTTATAAAATTATTACATTCAAGTATAAAAGGTATAATTTTAATGAAACAATAAATGGAAGAAGGAACAAACAATGCAATTTTCAAGTAAAGATATTCAATTATTTAATGAAGCAGGAATACATATAGAAGATAAAAATTATACAAATGATGAAGTTGAAAGATTAAAAATTAAAGTAACAGATTTTATTGTCAGTCAAAGTACAAAAGATATTGATAAATATAGTAAAAAATTTAGTAGTTTATTATGAGGACAAGATATGGATAAAGAAGAAATAATTAAATATTGTTTAACATTAGAAAATACATATAAAGATTGTCCATTTCCAGATGACTTTGAATCTGTAACAATGAAACATTGCAAAAATAAAAAATGGTTTGCATTACTAATGAATGTAAATAATAAGTTATACCTTAATGTTAAGACAGATCCAAATTATTCTGATATATTGAGAAATACTTATGATTATATAATACCTGCATATCACATGAATAAGGAACATTGGAATACAATTATTGTGGATGAAAAAGTGGACAATAATTTAGTAAAAGAATTGATAGAACAAAGTTATCAATTAACGAAATAAAGTTAAATACGAATAGTAATTTGTCGAGATGTAAAGTTTTGGTTGCAATTTAAAAAGTATTGCAAAATTATAAAAGTGCAACTAAAAGTTGATAGAAAAAATCACTCATTTAATCTAAGATTGAACTTGAAAGGAGGAACATCTAATGAAGTTTGGCGAAAATTTATATAATTTAAGAAAAAAACAAAAAATTAGCCAAGAAAAATTGGCAGAGAAAATTGGAGTGTCTAGACAAAGTGTTTCAAAATGGGAGAATGGAACTGCATATCCAGAAATGAACAGAATATTTGAACTTTGTAAAATATTTCACTGCAAATTAAATGATCTAGTTAATGATAATATTTTAGATTTTGATTCATTAGATAAAGAAGTAAAAATGAGTGTCGTAAAATTTAATAAGGAAAAACAGAACAAATTAAAAATAGTAAGTAAAACTATTTCAATTTTTTCAAAAATATTACAAGTTATAACCATAATTATTAGTGCAGTAATGATTATGAGTATGCTATTTATTCCGTCAGTAATAAATAATACAAATGTGGACAATGGAAGTATTATAGTAGCAGATAAAAATGTAATGGAATTTAATTTAGACCAAATGACAACTAACACAATAGTAAATGTATTTGAAGAGCATTCTAAATTAGAAATTATATTGTATACAGAGATTATTATGATATGTCTAACTATTTCTGTTATGATAATTTCATTTGCAATGTTATATCTTGCAAAATTGTTTGATAGTATAAGTAAAGGAGATACACCATTTACTTTAGAAAATTTAAAAAACATAAAAAGAGTAGCAATATTATTTATATCATATTTAATATTCCCAGATGTATCAGGGACATTGTTTCAATGGATTACAAAGATAGATATGAATATTGATTATGAAATTACAAAAATTTTTTATGTTTTAATTATAATATGTATTTATTATATATTTGATTATGGGCATCAAATACAATTAGATTCAAAAGGAAAAATATATGGTGAGGTAGAAAGTAATGAATAAAAGTGAATTTATAAAAGAATTATCAAAACAAACAAGCTATAATGAAGAAAGATGCAATACAATAAATAATATTGTAGAAGATACATTTATTATAGGGAAAAAGAATAAGGAAAAAATAATAGAAAAATTTGAAAAACAAATAAATTTAGATGAAAATGAAGCAAATAAATTATATGAAATTGTTATGAGAATTATAGGTACTGAGATTAAAAATAAATTAAAACATCCATTTAAAAGTCAAGATTAAAAAGACAAATTACAAGTTGTTAGTTAGATTAGTTTGAAATATAACTAATCTTATTTTTTATAGAAATCTTACAAGAAATGTAAGATACATATTAGACAAAATATGATATAATGCTAATGGAGGTTAGCAAAATGCAAAAAATTCTAATAATTGAAGATGATGAAAAATTAAGAAATGAGTTAGAAACCTTTTTGAATAAAAATGGATTTATAGCAACAAGTCTAAAAAAGTTTGATAATGCAGTAGAAGATATACAGAAGATACAAGCAGACTTATTATTACTAGATATAAATTTACCATATACAGATGGAGAATTTATCTGCAAAGAAGTAAGAAAAACATCTAATGTGCCTATTATAATGGTAACAAGCAGAGATAATGAAATGGATGAATTACTTTCATTAAATTATGGTGCGGATCAATATGTAACAAAACCA